>OGYS01000732.1_pt1 | contig 21027 bp, 19 predicted proteins | sample 1576611 | NCBI WGS metagenome assembly OGYS01 (sample SAMEA3541571, study PRJEB24748) | human gut metagenome | biome: human gut; feature: human-associated habitat; material: faeces | place: China | collected 2012
TTACAACCGTTTGAGCTTGTATCGAAAGGGATAGAATAATCGTAATAATAAAAAAACCTCCTGTTTTCATACTTGTAGTAAACTATATTTTTTCATTTTTATGTGATAATATCACCAAGGGTAGATATAGGAGATTACTCCATATCGTTGTAACTCTTCCAATATTTTTATATCTTTCTTATTCTTGCTCATTCCACCATGTCCCAACCGATAGACTTTCCATGGGGTAGTATGGAATTTGCGTGCTATCCGAAAATAAATCTTTCTTCGTTTTGAAAACCAAACTTTCCATATACTTCTCATACTGTTCTTCTCTTTAAAATAGATAAACTAAGCTTACAGAGGCTTTGCTGGGCCCTATATAATGATACTGTCCTTTATTGCGTAGTCCTGCACATTTCCTGACGCAATTATACTGCTTGTAACGGATGAAATCATATCCTACTCCGAGACTCGTTTCTACGTTCCAGTGGTCATTTAGCATCCAGTGGTATCCGCAACTGATGCCACCCCCGATGAGCCAGCCCTCGTACCGATATTTCTTGAGGTCAGCGAATATGCCGAAAGGTAGTTTTTTCCCTCCGACGTTGAATTGCGCTCCATTGAGATACCCTCCCCAGAAAAATCCGTTGAACTTTTGACAAGTCCAGTATTTATATTCAGGTTGTATCAACCAGTAACGGTTCACGTACATTTCGCTTCGCTTCCATGGCCGTAAGCTTCCGGCCAACTCGACAGTGCTTTTATTCCCTATCCCATAAGAGACTCCGGCTCCGAAGGCTCCGTCTGTTGCCGGAAGCGCATTGAGCCTGACGGCTACTTTCTGTGAATAGCCGTCAAGACAACCAAATAATATGAGTAGGGTTATGAAATATCTCATTGTGTCTGCCGGTTAAGGACGTTTATTGTTCTCAAAAAAAACATTCAGATTATATGCGGCTTCTTCAGAACCTTCAGCTTTGGCTGCTTTCAATATACGGATACCTTCATACGTGTTTCCGGTCATCAATTCATATACTCCCCGGCAACTTTTATAGGCCAGTCCCTCGTGTAGTGCCATTGAAAGGAATTTGCTTGCCGATTTCGTATCTCCCTGTTCAATGGCGGCGGCAGCGGCATTAAGGTTGGCAACGGGATGTACGGGATACAGCTTGACACTGATATTGATAATCTGATAGAATTTCGTTTTATTGTCCGCGTATGACAATGCTACCGTATATAATTCACGGAGCGATAACATCTGCGGATTGATATCAGCCATAATTTTGGCCTCTTCAAGATTGAAGTTCAGTTCTTTTTGATTGCGGATATCTACGTCGTCCGAAGCCGGAGAAATATATGAACCTTTATACTTCAGTTTTTTATTAACCGGAGTAGGCGAAATGGAGGGCATACTATTGGTGGACATCGTTGTGGCAGATATTTCCTGAGCCGGTATATCGGTTGCCGTTACATTGGGTGGAAGCACTGCATATTGTGGTGCGAGAATTAATGTATCTTTTATCGGGAAATCTGATTTTCCTGATGGTAGGTTTTATTAACGGTATTGCCATGGGAGCTGGTGTGGTAATTGCCAGGTATTATGGGGCGAAAAACAAGGATTATCTCCAGAGAGCGATTCATACAACCACAGCCTTCGGTCTGGTGGCCGGAATCACACTGACGGCTGCGGGAATGTATCTGGCACCGAAGGTTCTGGTACTGATGGGAACACCGGCAGATGTACTTCCGGAATCGATTGTATATTTTCAAACCTATTTTGCAGGTTCTCTGGGTGTAGTCATGTACAATATTTTCGTTGGAATCCTGCAGTCGGTGGGGGACGGCCGCCATCCGCTGATCTATCTGATTATTTCCTCCTGTGTGAATGTGGTGCTGGATATCTTCTTTATCACAGGACTTGGCATGGGAGTGGGATCGGCAGCCCTGGCAACGGCTATATCCCAGTTTGTCAGTGCGATTCTCTGTATGGTGCATCTGATGCGGGTGAAGGAAGATTACCGGCTGGAGCTTAGGAGGATTCGTTTTGACAGACATATGCTGAGGCAGATTATTCAGAATGGTGTACCTTCCGGTTTCCAGAACTCAGTCATTGCCATAGCCAACGTGTTTGTACAGTCCAACATCAATGCATTCGGTAAAATGGCCATGGCAGGCTGCGGAGCTTATTCTAAGGTAGAAGGTTTTGCCTTCCTGCCGGTGACCTGCTTTACTATGGCGATAACTACCTTTGTGGGACAGAATCTTGGGGCAAAGCAGTATGACAGAGCAAAGAAAGGTGCGAAGTTCGGTATCCTCTGCTCCATCTCCATTGCAGAACTGATTGGTATCACCATATATACGGCGGCACCGGTGCTGATTGCAGCATTCAACCGTGATCCGGATGTGATACATTATGGGGTGATGCAGGCCAGAACCATTGCGTTGTTTTATTGTTTATTGGCATTTACTCACTGTATCGCGGCTGTACTCCGGGGTTCCGGCAATGCTGCCGTGCCCATGATCGTTCTGCTCTGTGTATGGTGTCTGTTCCGTGTCAGCTACATCACACTGGCAGTGCGTCTGATTCCGGATATCCGGGTCATATTCTGGGCATACCCACTGACCTGGAGCATCAGCTCCGTGATTTTCCTGTTTTTGTTTTTAAGGGGAAATTGGGTGCATGGATTTGAGAAGAGGCCGAAGAAGGGATAGGTTTTTATTATATCATATGTGAAATGGTTGTTTTGAGTGGTGGACAGCTGCTTACCGGAAATGATGCAGCTGTCAAAAAATTTCTCGCAGAATCAAGTACAAAAGGAGTTCGAGACCACATGAAAGTGGCAGGGAGGTAACCAGATTAATGAATTATGCAGAATGTTTAGAACTGGCAAGAGGAAAAATGGGCAATTACTGCAAGGCCTGTCCGGAATGCAACGGAAGAGCCTGCAAGAATCAGATGCCGGGTCCGGGAGCCAAAGGAATCGGAGATACGGCGATTCGGAATTATGACAAATGGAAGGAAATCCGTGTCCAGATGGATACACTGGTGGAGAAACGTCCCATCGATACATCTCTTTCATTGTTTGGAAAGAATTTTCAGTATCCTTTTTTTGCAGGTCCGGTGGGAGCCGTGAATATGCATTACGGCGATTCACTGAATGATGTTTCTTACAATGATATATTAGTTTCTTCATGTGCAGAGTTTGGAATTGCCGCTTTTACAGGAGACGGAATGGACAGCAATGTGATGGTGGCAGCCACGGAAGCCATCAAAAAGGCAGGGGGACTGGGAATTCCTACAGTGAAGCCATGGAATGTGGCGATGATTCGTGAAAAGATGGCGCTTGTCAAGGATGCAGGTGCTTTCGCGGCTGCCATGGATATTGATGCGGCAGGTCTTCCATTTTTGAAAAATTTCAATCCGCCGGCCGGAAGTAAATCAGTGGAGGAACTTCGTGAGATCGTGAAGGCAGCAGGAGTACCTTTTATTGTAAAAGGAATTATGACGGTAAAAGGAGCTTTGAAGGCTAAAGAGGCCGGTGCAGCAGCTATCGTGGTATCTAACCATGGAGGAAGAGTCCTGGACCAGTGTCCGGCAACGGCAGAGGTTCTGGAAGAAATAGCAAAGGCAGTGGACGGTTCCATGAAAATCTTCGTGGATGGCGGAATCCGTTCCGGTACCGATGTATTTAAGGCATTGGCACTGGGGGCAGATGCGGTTATCATAGCCAGACCTTTCGTCACAGCTGTCTATGGCGGAGGCCGAGAAGGGGTCGAAGCTTATATTCAGAAGATCGGAAGTGAGCTTGCAGATACCATGGCTATGTGCGGCGTATCTTCCCTTGCTGAAATTACCCGTGACTGTGTGAGAGTGTAAAAAAGTAAACTATCAAATATAGCAAAAATTAGTAGAAAGGGTGAGTGGTATGCGTTTTAAGCGAGTGTTTGTAATTGTACTTGATTCCCTTGGAATCGGTCCCATGGCGGATTCGGCCAGATTTGACGATGCCGGTGCGGATACGCTGGGGCACATCTCAGAAACAGTGGAACATCTGGATATTCCGAATCTGCAGAGATTAGGACTTGCCAATCTCAAGGCCCTTAAGCAGGTAAAGCCGGCAGAACATCCGGAAGGATATTTTATGGCGATGAATGAGGCGAGTAATGGTAAGGATACCATGACCGGTCATTGGGAGATGATGGGCATCCGGACGGATAAGCCATTTATCACATTTACAGAACATGGATTTCCCAAGGAACTGATTGACGAACTGGAAAAGCGCTGCGGCAGAAAGATAATCGGCAATAAGGCAGCCAGCGGAACGGAGATTCTGGAGGAGCTGGGTGAACAGGAAGTGAATGAAGGAAAGCTGATTGTCTATACATCAGCGGATTCTGTGCTTCAGATCTGTGGCAATGAGGAAACCATGGGACTTGAGACCTTGTATCATTACTGTGAGATTGCCAGAGAACTGACTATGCGGGATGAGTGGAGAGTTGGTCGTGTTATCGCAAGACCCTATGTGGGCAAAAAGCGCGGCGAATTTAAGCGGACGAGCAACCGACATGACTATGCCTTGAAACCCACCGGACCGACGGCGCTGAATGCCCTGAAGGATGCCGGATATGATGTGATTTCCGTTGGAAAGATTAACGATATCTTTGTGGGAGAAGGGATAACAGAAAGCAATCATTCCGACAGCAGTGTACATGGCATGCAGCAGACCATCGATATCGCAAAGCGGGATTTCAAGGGACTTTGCTTTACCAATCTGGTAGATTTTGATGCGTTATGGGGACATCGCAGAAATCCGGTGGGATATGGGGAAGAGATCGAAAAATTTGATAAAAAGCTGGGAGAGCTTCTGCCGCTGCTCCGTGAGGACGATCTGCTGATTCTGACGGCGGATCATGGAAATGATCCGACCTATAAGGGAACGGATCACACAAGAGAGCAGGTTCCGTTTATCGCATATTCACCATCGGATACGGAAAGTGGGAAGCTTGATACAAGTGACACCTTTGCCGTTATCGGCGCGACCATTGCGGATAATTTTGGTGTCAGAATGCCGGAGGGGACCATCGGAACTTCTATTCTGGATCAGATAAAATAAATGACATTGGACTTGAAGTTAAAAACAGAAAGGCGGCGATTATATGGTTGATTATACAGAAGGAACGGGAAAACAGTACCACACAGGAATCGGTCCGGAGGATATCGGCGGATATGTCATCATGCCGGGGGACCCCAAGCGATGCAAGAAGATAGCAGAACATTTTGAGAATCCTGTGTTAGTTGCGGATAATCGTGAATATACCACATATACGGGAACCATCGATGGGGTAAAAGTCAGTGTGACGTCAACCGGCATCGGTGGTCCGTCAGCGGCTATTGCTATCGAGGAGTTATCCAAGTGCGGAGCCCATACTTTTCTGCGTGTGGGCACCTGTGGCGGTATGCAGGAGGATGTACTGGGCGGAGATATCGTAGTTGCAAGCGGAGCTATCCGCATGGAAGGAACCAGCAGAGAGTACGCTCCCATTGAGTACCCGGCTGTTCCCCATGTGGATGTTATGAATGCCATGATCCGTGCAGCGAAGAAGCTGAAGCTTCGCTGTCATGCGGGCGTTGTACAGTCGAAGGATTCCTTCTTTGGACAGCATGAGCCGGAGGTGATGCCGGTCAGCTACGAGCTTGAAAATAAGTGGCAGGCATGGCTTCGGATGGGATGCCTGGCATCGGAGATGGAGTCAGCAGCATTGTTTATCGCAGGCAGCTTCCTTCGGGTGCGTGTAGGTGCCTGCTTCCTGGTTCTGGCTAATCAGGAGCGGGCGAAAAAAGGCCTGTCCAATGAACAGGCCCATGATACAGAGGTAGCGATCCGGACAGCGGTGGAAGCCATCCGTATCTTGATTCAGGAGGATGCGAAGAATGAATAATGAGAGGATAGAAACACTCATCGAGGAAGCATTCGCAGCACGGAAGATGGCTTATACACCTTATTCTCATTTTCAGGTGGGAGCGGCACTGCTGACGGAGGAAGGTAGGATTTACCGTGGCTGCAATATTGAAAATGCGGCCTATACACCGACAAACTGCGCGGAACGCACTGCCTTTTTTAAGGCAGTCAGTGAGGGTGAACGCAGCTTCACAGCGATTGCAGTTGTGGGAGGCCCGGAAGGAGCTTCGGAATTTGACTGGTGTGCGCCCTGTGGCGTGTGTCGTCAGGTGATGAAGGAATTCTGCCATGAGGATGCGTTTCAGATCATTCTGGCACGTTCGGTGAAGGAATATAAGGTCTATACACTGGCGGAGCTTCTGCCAATGGGATTCGGACCGGATAATTTGCAGTAGGAATGCCGATTGCCTTCTTGCTTTTTCTCTTACAGTTTTTTAAGATCCTGTCGTTGACAGTGATATTTGGAAAAACACCGCAGAAAGGCTTATTTTATTATCTAAATTTATGCTATTTGAGGAAGTCTGGTTTTTATGGTAGAATAATGGTAGAATATAAGAAATGTTTCTATCCATATCGTCATACAGGGGGGAGAAAGCGAATGGGGAAAGACTTAAACAGAAGAAAAAAGATGGTAAAAAGAGCTGCCGGGATTTGCGCAGTGCTTACCGGAGCGTGCCTGGCGATACTTCTTGGAGGCTGCGGGAAGAAGGAGAAGGAGCCGGTAACGGTCACGCTTTGGCATGTCTATGGCGGGCAGACAGAGTCGCCCTTAAATGATCTGATTGATGAATTTAATGAGACGGTCGGAAAAGATAAAAATATCCGTGTGGAAGTGGGCAGTGTAACGAACACCAATATCATCCACGAGGGAGTCCTTGCGGCAGCCAATCAGGAACCTGGGGCATCGGAGCTTCCCGATATGTTTGTCTCATATCCGAAGACCGTAACGGCAATGCCGGATCCGGATATTCTTGTGGATTATAAGGATTACTTTACAGAGGAGGAGCTTTCAGCCTTTATTCCTGCCTTTATCGGGGAGGGAACGATCGACGGAAAGCTTGCGATCCTTCCGGTGGCAAAATCCACAGAGATCCTGTTTTACAATAAGACAGCCTTTGACCGCTTTGCGGAGGAGACCGGGGCAGACTGCTCGGCTTTTGAAACCTGGGATAACCTCTACAAACTTGCGGAGCAGTATGAGGACTGGTGCGGGGGATCCAGACCGTTCTTTGTTCATGACTATCACTTTAACTATTTCCAGGTTGGCGTGGAGTCTCTGGGAGAGCCGTTTTTTGACGATAACGGAGTCCTGTTTGGCTCTGCATTCCGCCGTGTCTGGGAACCCTATGCGAGAGCGGCACTGAAGGGTGGTGTATGGCTTCAGGGAGGCTATGCGACTGAGCCGCTCAGGACCGGAGATTCCATCGTATCCGTGGCATCCTCGGCCAGTGTCCTTTATTACGCGACAACGGTTACCTATGCGGATAACACAACAGAGGAAGTGGAGATCAAGGCGCTTCCGTGCCCTGTTTTTGCAGATGGGAAGAAGCTGGTTATGCAGCGGGGCGCAGGGATCTGCACAGTAAAATCTACGCCGGAGCGGGAACAGGCATGTATGACCTTTTTGAAATGGCTGACGGATCCGCAGAAAAACGTAGAATTTGTGACCCGGCTTGGCTATATGCCTGTGAAACAGGAGTCCTTTGATGTCTATCTGCCAAAGGCTATTGCGGGAATTGAGGATCCGATGTACCGGTCTTTATATGAGGCATTTTTAAAGACACAGGAGGATTATGAGTTTTATACTGCGCCGCAGAGACCGGATTATCTGAAGCTGGAGACAGATTTTGAACAGGATATCCGGGAGACTCTGGATATCAGCAGGAAAAAATACGCAGGGATCATGGACGGAAATCCGGAACCACCGGTATGGGAGACACTCGAACAATTTGAGACGACGTTTACCCGATGATGGTTCCGAATATAGGAAAAGGGGGGCGGTTTTTGAATATGTTTCGAAGAAACATAAAAGACATGCCGGAACATGCCAAAAACCGGGGGATCAGTCTTGAACAGAGATTGCTTCTGTACTGGCGGATCATGGTGCTCGCGGTCATGGCGGCGGTATTTGTTGTGCTGACCATTGCCGGGGTATTCAGCAACGATGCCGGAAAGCTTGGCGGAACGCTTTCGGTCCAGCAGAAAAACACAACGATGACGTTTAATAAATTGATCAATACGCTCAATGCACAGAATCTTGTGTTTTCCGAGCAGATTACGTGTGCAATAGCGGATGTCCTGGAAGCAGAGAAATGCAGCTTTGAGGATCTGGATGATAATCCGGAGCTGATCACAAAAATTGAGGAGCGGATGTGTCCTTATCTTCAGACAATCGTCCGCTCACGAAGCTGCAGCGGTGCGTATTTTACGCTTGATGCAACAACGAATACGGCCGCACCGGGGGCAGAGCGTTCCAGAATGGGACTGTATCTTAGGAGCGGCAATGTCGGTACGGACGGAATGGCGAATCCGTATATCACATTTTTCCGCGGAGTAGCTGATGTCGCAAGAAAAGAGAATATCCAGATGCATAACCGCTGGAATCTGGAATTTGATATTGATCATGTTCCCGGCTATGAGATTCTGATGGGCTTTGAAGGCAGACGGATTTCAGACAGTTTTTATCTTTCAGACCGGGTAACGCTTTCCGGAACCTGGGAGCAGGTTGTACTCCTGAGTGTTCCGGTAGTTTTTGACGGAAAGGTCCGCGGGGTATGCGGTGTGGAGCTTTCGGAGCTGTTTTTCAATCTGGTATTTCCGGCTGTGGAGAGCCCCTACGGAAATATGGTTACAGTTGTTGCACCGATCACAGAAAAACGGCTTCTTTTAGACGGCGCGATTTCTGGAAAGACAGACGGAACGTATTTTACAACGGACGGAACGCTTCTGATCAAGAACGGGGATCATTATAATACCTATTCGGACGGCAGCCGAACATACTTTGGAAATCACATTGTGATCCCGAAAGCTGTGGACGGAAGAAGTGATCTGGCCCTTGTTACGCTTGTGCCGGAGATCAGTTACCAGAACAGTGTGGTGAAAAACAGGACGTTTTGGCTTTGTGGAGGCCTTGGCTTTCTTGTATTGATGCTTCTTGCGGCCATGTTCCTGACAAGACGTTTTATGCTGCCGATCCAGAAACAGATCCGTGCCCTAAAGGAGCAGAAGGAACCTCATGAGGAATCCAATTCCGGTATCATCGAGATTGATGAGCTTCTTGCCTATATGCATGCTAGACAGGAAAAGCCTGACGAGGAGAGTAAGATGCCTCCGGGCATGGAGGAGCTGTTCTTCGATTTTGCAAGGCGGGTCGAAACGCTGACTCCGATGGAGCGTACGGTGCTTCAGTATTATATTAACGGCTTTAGTGTCAACGAGATCGCTGAGAAGGAGTTTATCAGTCTCAGTACAGTGAGAAAGCACAATTCAAATATCAATCGAAAGCTTGGAGTTTCCACCAGAGAGGAGCTGCTTCTTTACATTGATATGTTCCGGCGTTGTGATCTCATGGAGAAAATTGCATACTGTGCTGATACGGAGAAAAAGAAATCAAAATCAGAAAGATAAGGTGTCATGAAAAATGGAGTACATGGGGGCTGCAGATACTTAGCGGCACTGCGGAACTGTCGATGACTCCGTTGGTTACTGCAGTTGGGCAGTAATACGAGTAAAAACTACATATAGATGGTTTGAATAAGAAACAAACTATATCTTGTATACTCACGGTGAGTATGTTGTCCAAAATTGCCAACATACTCGCCGTGAGTATATATTTTTTATGCACAATGTAGTATAAAAAAGAAAAAGACCAAATGAAACGAAGAGGAGGAAATCAGAATGAATATTCCGTATGTTACGAAAAAAGCAACAAGACCGAAACCATGGCAGGGAGCAATTCTTGGAATATTTGGATTTTTGACCATTGTTCTCGCCACGATGGTTCCGGGCTATGTCACTACAAAGGGGGCTATGGATAACGGCGTGCTGTTTGCGTTGCTGCTTGGCTCTATTACCCCGATCCGGCTGGTTTTGCGAGAAGCCTGGCGGTGTTCCAGGGCAAAACGGCTCGGAAACTGGTTTGCGTATTACCGGGAGACCAGCGTTACCTTTGACAAATTATCGAAGGAGATCGGCAAAGGTGCAGTCAAGTCGATTGACGGGCTTTTAAAAAAGGGATATCTGCAGAATCTCCATGTTGATTATGAAAACCAGTTTGTGGAGCTGACAGCGGATCAGCGTCTTGTGAAGGCCAATGTTTATATTACTGTTACCTGTCCGAGCTGCGGAGGAAAAAATACGGTGATTCAGGGAAAAGTCAGCAAATGCCGCTATTGTGACCAACCTTTGCAGACGAGATAAGCATTATATGAACGGGAATGGAGGTGACGGTCATCAGGTTCAAAAAGAAAGGGGGGATCATGGTTATGGCATTTTTATCATGGGCAGCCTTACTTGCCGGCTGTGAAAAGTGGCCGGGTCATGGAACACCGAAAGAATCACAGGATAACCCAGTGGAGATTACGACAGGAACTCCGGTGGCGATCACCGAGATACAGGAAATCTCATTCCAGGAAAGCGGCAGTGCCGTTCCATTGGTTTCCAACGCGATATTGACCCGGGAGGGGACGGGAACACGTGTCCAGCTCGAACTTCAATATCAGGATGAATATGAGCAGATGATGGATGCCTCTCTGATGGATCAGGTGCGTGAGATCCTTGAAAAGTATGAGGTTGGAAACTGGAATGGATTCCGGGGAAGAGACAGCTTAGTTCTTGATGGCAGCAGCTTTTCCTTTCACGTCAGCTTTACGGACGGAACCTCTCTTTCTGCATCCGGGACGAATGCATTTCCAAAGAATCGGAGAGAGGTCTTTTCTGAGCTGAGTACCTTAATCGATCCGGTCGTCAAACAGTGGTATCAGGAGCAGCATCCGAAAACAGTCAAGGATCACAGGCTCAATGGCTTTGCGTTCTATGTCTATCCAAAGGATCAGATGCAGAAATTTGAGTGTAGATTTGAAAAAAGGAATGACGATCCGGATGCCGATTATTTGTATGTGGATATTCTCAATATAGACCAGTTTGAAACGATCGGCGAGACGGAATATTTCTTTTATGGAAAAGTTCCAAGCCTGCCGTATGAAGAATTGCAGGAGATCGTAGAAGGCTTCCATTTAGAGGAATGGAACGGAGAGATTTACCCTGCTTCATCGGAACAATGGGAGAGAAGCTTTCAACTGTTCCTTGGATATCAGTCAGGTGAATCGATCGAAGCGTCCGGAGCCTGTATGCCGGATCAATACGAGGAAGTGGAAGATGCGATCATCTCACTTCTCTGGAATTATGTAATAGAGAATCAAGAGCAATTTGTAAGCTGGAATGCAACGAATCAATAGTTTTTGTGTACTGGCGCATTGACCATAATACGAGGAGGTGAGAACTATGAAAAAAAGATATATCCGAAAACAGACAGGAATCTTTCTGTGTATGATTTCCGCACTGATGTTGAGCGCATGTGGCTCAAAGAACCCGACAGATTCGACAAAGCAGACCTTTGGAGCGGAGTCGACGCAAAAGTCAGAAAAGACAGAAGAAAGGAAGGAAGAAAACCGGTTTTGTGGAGAATGGATTCTTGCAGGTTACGAGTACGGGGAACGCGAGAATTCCGGGGATACAGAGATTAGGAATCCGTATTATTTAGTGGAGGATGAAAGCATAAACTCCAAGATCCTGATCTATTCCGAGAATGATCAGTTATATGCAGATTATTACCATTTTCAATATGATGCAACAACGATCAATGGGATGGCGTTTGAGGAAGAAACCGCGACAGCGGAGAATCAGCCAACTGCCCGTTTAAAAAACAGGATAGACGAATCGGAAGTACGCCGTACAGTCACTCTTTTGGAGGATAATATTCTGCAGTACCGGGAACAGCAATACGGTATGACGTCCGATTATACCTATAATGGAATCTACATGCGGGCAGGATCGAAAGAACTGGAACAGCTCAGTGAGTATCAGTATCTGGATGTTGTTACCGTATCTACGGTCGAGGAACTGGTGGAAGCGATCCAGAACAGAAGAAAGATTATCTTAAAAGGGGGAGAATATAATTTTTCTGAGCTGGATATATCATTAATCCAGAATCCCAATCTGGATGTGCTTTCGTACACAGATCAACCTGCAGAATATACGATCAGGAATGTCTGTAATCTCTGCCTGGAAGCGGCAGAAGGCGAGAAGGTCGTGATCAGCACAGAAGCCTCATATGGAAAAGTATTGGCTTTTGAATGCTGTAACGATATTACGCTCCGTGGTCTGACCTGTGGTCATGAGGTGGAGCCGGGCTTCTGCACCGGAAGCGTGATCTATTTATTGGGGGCAACCGATGTCATGATCGATAACTGCCATTTATATGGAAGTGGAACCTACGGTGTGGAGGCATATAACTCGAGAAATCTTTGCGTGGAGAGAACCGAGTTGTATGATTGTACCTACGGACTTGTTGAACTGAGCAATATAGAAGAGGCAAGCTTTCGAAATTGTACATTCCGGGACAGCAGGGAGTTTAGTATGTTTTCCATCCATGACAGCTATGATGTGCTTCTTGAGGATTGCCAGATCGTTGGAAACCATTCCGACTCCGAAGGGTATCCATTTATATCAGCTCCGAATTCGTGGAAAGTCCGGTTTGAGAACTGCGAGTTTAAGGAGAATACCTATCATACTTTTTTAGCAGAGACAGATACCCTGAGTATGGAACGGATCGTATTTGAGAATTGTCTGATGGACGATGGGGAAACCTTCAATACATTTGATCAGCTTGCTGACTGAAGCTTTAGAATCTAAATTTCCGGGGAGCATACCCACCGGTCTTCGGATACCACATGGAAAAGGAGGATGTACTTATGAAACATACAAAAAAAATAACAATCCTTCATTCAAATGACATGCATGGGGATTTTCTTGCCGAACAGGTAGACGAGAAGCTGGTGGGGGGAGTATCGATGCTGTCCGGCTATATTGAGCGCGTTCGGAAAGAAGAGCCGAATACGCTGTACGCGATCGCGGGAGACATGTTCCGCGGTTCGGTCATCGACTCGGAATACAAAGGGCTTTCTACGATCGAGATTATGAATGCTCTGGCGCCGGATGTTGTTACGATCGGAAATCATGAGGTCGATTACGGGATCGCTCACCTTCTTTTTATTGAAAAATGTGCAAGATTCCCGATCATCAATGCGAATCTTTACATTAAGAATACGGCAACCAGATTATTTACTCCGTATAAGATCTTCCGGGTAGATGGCATGAATATCCTGTTCATCGGTGTCATCACGCAGGATGTGATCAACCAGACGAAATCGGAATCCCTGGTTGGAGCGTTTGTGGATACGGCTGCCGCCGCTGCAGAAATCGGAAAGATCTGTAACGCGCACAATAGCATCGACATCGATTTTACCGTTATTCTGACGCATATTGGCTTTGAGGAGGACCGGCATCTCGCGAGACAGCTGGATCCGGCCTGGGGTGTGGATCTCATAATCGGAGGACATTCCCACACGCTGCCGGAGCATGCGGTGGAGGAAAACGGCGTTGTGATCGCACAGGCCGGTACCGGCACGGATCAGATTGGTCGTTTTGATATCATCGTTGATACTGATGGAAACTGTATTGATTCTTATACCTGGCAAAGTGTACCGATCACTGCAGATACCTGCCCTCGAAGTCCGATGATGGAGCAGGTACTGGAGCGCTTCACACGGCAGATCGATGAGAAATATAATTTCATTATCGGTCGCTTCCGCCGGGAGCTGACGCATCCGGAGCGGACGCAGGAAACAGAACTTGGAAATCTGTTTGCAGATATTTTTACGGAAAGTCTTGGCGTGGATATCATGCTGATCGGTTCCGGCAGTATCCGGAGTGAGAAGCTTGGTCCGGTTGTTACCTATGCAGATCTGCTTGAGGGATTCCCTTATGATGACGGGGTCTATATGTTCAAGGTGACGGCAGGTCAGCTTCGGGAGATGCTGCGGTATATGGTCCGTGACGAAGCATTTTCAGGACATTCGGAGTTTTATCAGATTCCATCAACTCTCCGTTTCCGTTATAACCGCGAACGGGGAGAGTTTGATTCCTTAACCTATTGTGGCAAGGAAATTGGCGGAGAAGTCAGTGACGATACGATCTTTACAGTCGGAATGCAGAATTTCCATTTCAAGAATGTGGAGAAGTTTTTGAAGCTCTCTTATGAAACCATATCCAAACTCCAGAAGCCCCGCTGCATTGCTTCCTCCTGTCAGGATATTCTGATAGAGTATTTCGGGGAACATGAGTGGCTGGATGCTGTTGTGGATGGACGGATGACGATTGAAGAAAATGGGATCGGCGGATAAAGCAGAAAAGCAGGATTTCAGTCTGTCCCATTCAAAATACTATATATAGTGCTTTGAATGGGACACAAACTATATATTGTATACTCGTGGTGAGTATTTTGTCAAAATTGCCCGAAAAAGGCTTAATATACTCATTGTGACTATATATTTTCATGAAAAAACTGATATATTGAAACCAGAGCAAAGACCTGGATCAAAAGAATCTGGTGATATGGAAAGGAGAAATGGGTATGGGACTTATTAGAGCAGGAATGGGAGCATTGGGCGGAACACTGGCGGATCAGTGGAAAGAGTTTTTCTACTGCGATTCCATGGGAAAAGATGTGCTGGTCACAAAGGGACAGAAGCGTACCTCTGGACGTTCTTCTAATACAAAGGGAAATGACAACATTATTTCCAACGGCAGCGGAATTGCCGTTGCGGACGGACAGTGTATGTTGATCGTGGAACAGGGAAAGGTTGTTGAGGTTTGTGCGGAGCCAGGAGAATTTACTTACGATACTTCGACAGAGCCGAGTATTTTCAGCGGTAATCTGGGTGACAGCATTAAGCAGACCTTCCAGGTTATTGGAAAACGTTTTACCTATGGAGGTGACACAGGAAAGGATCAGAGAGTCTACTACATCAATACAAAAGAAATGGGAGAGATCCTCTATGGTACGGCAACACCGGTTCCGTTCCGCGTGATCGTGAACGAGGAGCTTGGCTACAAGCTTTCTGTAGATATCCGCTGTAACGGAAACTTTACATACCGGATTTGTGATCCGTTGCTTTTCTATACAAACGTATGCGGAAACGTGGAGCAGGATTATGAGAGTGAAGAAATCTCTGGACGTTTAAAGGGCGAGCTTATGACAGCATTGCAGCCGGCACTTTCCACGCTGTCGGCAAAGAAGGTCCAGTACTATGAGATTCCAGCACATACGCAGGATCTGTCAGATGCGTTAAATGAAGTTCTCTCAAAGACATGGAAGGAAAAACGAGGCATTGAGGTATTCTCCTTTAACATCAATTCCTTAAGTATTCCGGAGGATCAGCGTAAGAAGATCAACGAGTGGGAAGAAAATGCAATGACCACCAATCCGACAACAGCGGCTGCCCGCCTTGTTGGAGGACAGGTCGACGCAATGAAGACGGCTGCCGGAAACAACGCCGGCGCAATGACCGGATTCATGGGAATGGGTATGGCGATGAATGCTGGCGGAATGGGCGGCATGAATGCCCAGAACCTGTTTGCCATGGGACAGCAGCAGCCACAGGCAGCACCACAGCCTGCAGCACCACAGCCGGCACCGGAACGGCCGCAGGGGGATACCTGGACCTGTTCCTGCGGAACAACCGTGAGCGGAAAATTCTGTCCGGAGTGCGGAGCGAAGAAGCCGGAGCCGAAGATAGAGCCTGCTGGAAGCTGGAAGTGCAAATGCGGTACGACAGTAACCGGAAAGTTCTGTCCGGAATGCGGATCTCCAAAGCCTGCAGACAGCGAAGGCTGGACCTGCTCCTGCGGAACCGTAAATAAAGGCAGATTCTGCCAGAACTGCGGAGCAAAGAAACCGGAGGGAGCTCTGTTATACCGCTGCGATAAGTGCGGCTGGGAGCCGGAGGATCCGGCACATCCGCCGAAATTCTGTCCGCAGTGCGGAGATCCGTTCGATGATGCAGATATCTCAAACGAAAGATAGAAAACAGCAATGACTGTGCACAAACAGATATGGCTGATGTCAGAAAGGGAGGTTTGTATGGGATTTTTTGATAAAAAATACTGCGATGTATGTGGAGAAAAGATCGGTCTTCTTGGGAACCGGAAACTGGAGGATGGAAACCTCTGTAAAGACTGTGCGGCGAAGCTTTCCCCGTTTTTTTCTGAACGGAAATCGTCTACGGTAGATGAGATCAAGAAACAGCTGGCCTACCGTGAGGAAAACCGAAAAGAGCTGGAGCGCTTCCAGGCAACACGTATTATCGGTGAGCGGATGAAGGTTATGGTCGATGAAGCGGGAAAACGATTTGTAGTGACATCATCCTCAGACCTTTTAAAAGCAAACCCGGATATCATCAGCCTTTCTGATGTGATTTCCTGCAATCTGGATCTTGATGTGGATGATACGGAGCTTAAGAGGAAGGATTCACAGGGTAAGGAGGTCAGCTATGATCCGCCAAGATTCTGCTATTCCTATAACTTCAATATCGAAATTGGAGTCAGAAATCCATGGTTTACCCAGATCCGTTTCCGCTTAAATCCGAGTGATGTGGAGATCGTTGATGAGCAGACCGGCGGCTTTGGCGGAGTCGGCAGACTTGGAGCCAGCAGACGCCAGAGTATGGTACATCCGGAATACAATGCGGATTACCGGAAATACCAGCGTATGTCCGATGAGATCATTGCCGTTTTGTTAAATCAGCCGATGCCGGCCAGTGCCTTTGCAGAGACGATGCGGGACGGACCGGGAATGGTCAATCAGATTCTGCAGACAGGTGCGGGAATGCTGGCAGGTGGGATGATGCAGGGCGGAAGCATGATGCAGAACGGAGGCATGATGCAGAATGGAGGCATGATGCAGAACGGAAACATGATGCAGAACGGAAACGTGATGCAGAACGGAGGCATGGCACAGGGCGGCAGCTGGACCTGCTCCTGCGGAATGACAAATAGCGGAAGATTCTGCCAGAACTGCGGTGCACAGAAGCCGGAGGCAATCCGGTACCGCTGTGACAAATGCGGCTGGGAGCCGGCAGATCCGGCGCATCCGCCGAAATTCTGTCCGCAGTGCGGAGATCCCTTTTGATGGCGGAGACAGAACCAGCTAAATGTCCACTGACCGGAACATTCCTGTGGGAGTGTTCCGGGGAAAAGGAGGAATGGATGATGAAAAAGAGTAGATTGATGACAGCTGCTCTGGCAGCAATGATGGCACTCAGCCTGACGGCATGCGGCGGTGGAAAGAAGCCGGCGGAGACAAAGGAATCCGTTCAGGCATCGCAGGAAACTACGACTGAGGCAGTAAAAGAAACAGAGCCTTTGGAGACTGAGGCAAAGATACCGGAAAACGCAGAAGAGATCACGCTGACAAACCAGAAGCTTCAGATCCAGGCGAAATTTTATCTTCCAAAGCAGGCAGAAGCATGGAGCGTGGAAAACCGGAATGGAAGAGATCCGGTTACGCCGGTGCAGAAAAGTGTTTATAAAGCAAAGTATAATGAGGATACGACACTGCATGTGACAATCCAGCTTTCGGCAACGACACCGGAAAGCCTTCAGCAGCAGATGGACAGTAAGGAAAAAATCACAATCCGGGATTATCCGGGAACATTTGAGGTAGGAACCACATCCTGGGATTATCAGATTGATTTCGGTGAATATGCGGATGGATTAGAAACCTATATGCTGGTGAAATTCTGGACCGGCGATGACAGCTATGCCCAGAAGCCAGGGCTGAAGGAGGCAAGAGATCTGTTCCTTGACACGGTCACGGTGGCAACAGATTATGAAGGCAGAGAAGACCGAAGTGGACGCAGATATATGGGAACTCCGATGTGTTCTCTTCCGGAGAGCTTTGACTACAATGGAGTAAACGCTGAAGTGACCCGGCCTACGGACTCCTATTGCGTATATCAGCTCCGGTCAGAGATCCACGAGACCGATGAGATTCCGGTCAGACTGGTTGGTCTTATAACCTCTACGATCAATCAAGCAACCTATGAAGTGACAGAAGGATATTCAGATTACACCATCGCAGGCTATCCTGCACATATCAAACAGACCAAATATGTGGCCTATCTTGGCAGCGAGATCCGCTTTCAGGTCGGAGAGAACTATTATCGCGCATTTGCATATACCTATGTGGATGATTCTGATCTGGATGTGAAGGCATTGGCGGAGGCTACCAAGACGCTGAATGAGAATGAGGCTGTATATTTCCAAAAATCACTGGATTTCCTGAATGTCATGATCCAAAATGCAGAGTTTACAGATCCGGAAGAAGCATGGTTTCAATAAACACGGGCAGTAAAGGGGGATTGGGATATGAAGCGAAAACAGTTCTGCTGTCTGATTCTGATTCTGGTCGGAGTGATGTCTCTTGGACTTGCTGCCTGTGAGAAGAAGCAGTCTAAGACGCCTTCCGATCCCAATCTTATTGTCCTGGACGACTATGAAATCCGGTATAAGGGCGCTGCTGTCATGCCGGATGTAGATGGTCAGTCAGCAGTAGTCCTGACCCTGGATTTTACCAATAATGGCAAAGAGGCGACCTCTTATCTCTGGGCCGTGTCGGAAAAAGTGTTTCTTGACGGGATTGCTCTGGACATGGCAACTGTGCAGCAGGGAGCAAAGACCAGTGCAACGGTTACGGAAGCACAGCTGACCGAGATCATGCCAGGGAAGACAATCGAAGTAAAGTCTGTGTATCATTTGCCGGATGGCGGTAAAAAAACGCTGGAGGCAGAGTTTTCACAATTGCTAGGTAAGAAAAAGGGGGTTCTCACCATTAATCTGGAGGATGTGTTGCCGCAGAGCGGCAGTACCCTTTAGAGGATTTGGAGAAAAGAAAGGGAAGGAGATGACGGTATGGGAAATGTACAGGAATATAAGTGCCCGTGCTGTGGTGGCGCGATCCACTTTGACAGCACGATCCAGAAGATGAAATGTCCGTTTTGCGACACAGAGTTTGAGATGGAGGCGCTTCAGGGATATGACGAGGCACTGAATCAGGAGCAGGCGGACAAAATGGTATGGGACACGAATGCAGGAGAGGAATGGGGAGAGGGTGAGACGGATGGTCTTCGCACCTACCAGTGTCAGTCCTGTGGTGGAGAGATTGTCGGAGATGAGAGCATGGCAGCCTCTGCGTGCCCGTATTGCGGAAATCCGATCGTTGTGACCGGACAGTTTCAGGGAGCACTGAAACCGGATTATGTGATTCCGTTCAAGCTTGACAAAAAGGCGGCAAAGGCCGGTCTGCTGCGTCATCTGAGAGGAAAACGGCTTCTTCCGAAGGTCTTTAAGGATCAGAACCATATTGATGAGATCAAGGGTGTTTACGTTCCATTCTGGCTGTTTGATACGGATGCGGATGCGGATATCCGCTATCGTGCGACCAAGGTCAGGAGCTGGAGCGATAAAGATTATAATTATACGGAAACAAAGTTTTTTATGGTAAATCGCAGCGGAAGCATTGGTTTTACAAGGGTTCCGGTTGACGGATCGACGAAGATGGAGGACGATCTGATGGAGTCCATCGAGCCTTTCGAGTTTAAGGACGCAGTCCCGTTCCAGACAGCATATCTGGCGGGCTACATGGCGGATAAATATGATGTTGGCGCAGAAGAAAGCATTGCACGTGCAAATGAACGCGTAAAACGTTCTACTGAGGACAATTTTAAATCAACAGTAACCGGATATACGTCGGTAACGACAGAGCAGAGCAGCGTGAGATTACATGGCGGAAGTGCGAAATACGCGCTTTATCCGGTCTGGATCTTAAATACAACGTGGAATGGAAAACAGTACCGCTTCGCCATGAATGGACAGAGCGGAAAATTCGTGGGCGATCTGCCGGTGGATCAGAAAGCAGCAAAAACCTGGACGATAGGGCTTTCAGTAATGTTTGCAATAGCAGCTTACGGTGTCAGCTGGCTTTTATGGCTGGCGCGGATCATATAGAAAGGGGAGTGGAGAAGATGAAAAGAGCAGGACGTAAACTGATCGGAATGGCAGCAGCTTGGCTTCTCGCAGCTTACGCTTTCAGTATGACCGTTTATGCGGCAGATGGTTTTTCCAGTGAATATGAACGACTGTTAGATACGGCATATCTTCTTTCTGATGAGGAGACCGATGAGATTAACGAGCTTCTGGATGAGCTCAGTGAACGCCAGAAGATGGATGTGACGATTGCGACGGTAGATAATCTGGACGGTTCCAGCAGCATTGAAGCCTGCGCGGATGATCTGTACGATTATTGCAATTTCGGTTATGGCGAAGACCGGGATGGCCTGATGCTTTTGATCAGTATGGAGGAACGAGAATGGCATATTTCGACCTGTGGTTACGCAATTACGGCATTTACGGATGCCGGTATCCAGTATGTCGGAGATCAGATGCTGGAGTCCCTTTCAGATGGCGATTATGCACAGGCGTTCCGTACCTATGCAGCGTGCTGTGATGACCTGATCGACCAGGCGCGGACCGGCCATCCCTTCGACAAGGACGATGTCCCGAGAAAACCGATGTCTCCGGTAGTGCCGCTTGTCTGCATCGTGATAGGTGGTGTTCTGGGTGTCGTAGTTGTAAACGGCATGAAGGCACAGCTCAAGAGCGTTCGTAAAGCGAAATCAGCAGCCAATTATGTACGGTCGGGCAGCATGAATCTGACAGGAAAACAGGATCTTTTCCTGTACAGCAATATCAACCGGGTGAAAAAAGAAACAAAGAGCAGCAGTAGCAGTGGCGGAAGTTCAACACATACGTCTTCCTCCGGAACGACGCATGGCGGTGGCGGCGGAAAATTTTAGCAGGCTCAATGTGGAAAGGAGGCTGGAAATGAAACATTTTAACGGAAAAGGATGGATCGCGGCTGGTCTTGCCGGCATGATGGCAGCTGCGATGTCGATTACGGCATTTGCGG
>OGYS01000738.1_pt1 | contig 20969 bp, 16 predicted proteins | sample 1576611 | NCBI WGS metagenome assembly OGYS01 (sample SAMEA3541571, study PRJEB24748) | human gut metagenome | biome: human gut; feature: human-associated habitat; material: faeces | place: China | collected 2012
CTGCCACCACGTTTTCTTACGGCACTTTCGGTTCCAAAAGTGCCTACCCGTGAACTGTAACTAAGAGCCACTTCACTCCTGCTCCGGTTTTTGCACAGCTTCTCTTCTTTTTGATGTCTGGAGTTCCCGTGCTTCTGCACGGCTGCGGCGCAAATTTTCTCCTGGCATCTCCTGTTTCCGGCTGCGCCCTTTCTCACGCTCGCGGATGCGATCCGGCGTGCGGCTCTCAATGATATAGCGCGGGCGGTGCTTCGACTCCAGATAAATCTTTCCGACATACTCTCCGACGATTCCGACCGAGAGAAGAAGCAGTCCGCCGATAAACCAGAGCGATACCATCATGCTCGCCCAGCCGGTGATCGTATTGCCCCGGAAGAAATCAACCACCGCCCAGATAAGGAATCCAATACTGACAAAAAATGCCGCAATTCCCATGAACGTAATCATCCGGATCGGCTTTGTGCTCAGCGAAGTGATGCCCTCGATCGCAAAAGCCAGCATCTTTTTCAGCGGATATTTGCTCTCCCCTGCTGCCCGCTCTTTACGGTCATAATATACCACATCGGACGGATAGCCGATCATCGGGACAATCCCGCGCAGAAACAGATTGACCTCCGAAAATTCCGCCAGCCCTTCCAGTGCCCTCCGGCTCATCAGGCGGTAATCCGCATGATTATACACGGTGTTCGCTCCCAGCGCATTCATAATCTTATAAAATCCCAGCGCAGTTGTACGCTTAAAAAATGTATCCGTCGCCCTGTGGCGGCGCACACCGTACACGATGTCACAGCCAGCCATATACCGCTCGATCATCGCGTCACATGCGTCCACATCATCCTGCAGATCGGCATCCATCGAGATCGCCGCGTCACACCGCCGTCTCGCCGCCTCAAAAAGCCCGGCTAAAAGCGCGTTCTGATGACCGCGGTTGCGGCTCAGCTTCACACCTGCAAACCGCTCGTCCTTCTCATGGAGTTCCTCGATCAGCTTCCATGTTCTATCCTTCGAACCGTCGTCTACCATCAGCACCCGGCTTCCCGGATGAATCCGGCGGCTGCGGGTTAAATCATCTAATTTTTTACCTAAAAATTCTGCCGTCAATGGCAGAACTTCCTCTTCGTTGTAGCAAGGCACCACGATATAGATAACCGGTGCATTTCTCATACTGTCATCTCCTGCCCGGGTCACTGTCCCTTCTATGCAGACGAGTCCCCTCGTATTTTCAAAAGCAGGTTTCCAGATACAGGTATCTTGCCAGAATCCTCCTGCAGCTGAAATCTGCTTTTTCCGTATTTTCCTATTATATAGGAACTACATTAAAAAGAAAAGTAAATTTTTGACACATCCACCCGATTCCGGTATAATAGAATTGATATTTTTATCACTTTACTATTACTCGCCACCTAAAGAGGTGGGCGTCTTCTCGACTGAGAAAAAATCAAAAAAAGCCATCTATCAGGAGGTATTCATATGTCAAAAACCGAAAAAGCAAAGGTATATTTTACAGATTTCCACACCATTGCATTTGGCGACGGTCTCCCTACCAAATTAAAAAAACTGATCCGTAAAGCCGGGATCGGTTCCATCGATATGGATGGTAAATTTGTCGCTATCAAGATGCACTTTGGTGAACTTGGAAATATCAGTTATCTGCGTCCGAATTATGCCAAAGCCGTTGTTGATGTCATCAAAGAGCTGGGCGGCAAACCATTTTTAACAGACTGCAATACGATGTATCCAGGCAGCCGCAAGAATGCGCTCGAGCACCTGGAATGCGCCTGGGAAAACGGATTTACCCCGTTGACTGTCGGATGTCCAATCATCATCGGTGATGGATTAAAAGGCACCGATGACATCGCTGTTCCGGTGGCCGGAGGCGAATACATCAAAGAAGCTAAGATCGGCCGTGCCGTCATGGATGCCGATGTTTTTATCAGCCTGACCCATTTCAAGGGACATGAGATGACCGGCTTCGGCGGCACGATCAAAAACATCGGCATGGGCTGCGGTTCTCGCGCCGGTAAGACCGATCAGCACAGCAATGGAAAACCACACATCAAGGAAAAGCTCTGCCGGGGCTGCCGCCGCTGTCAGAAGGAATGTGCCAACAGCGGTCTCGTTTTCGATGAAGCCTCCAGAAAAATGCACGTGGACGGTGAGCACTGCGTCGGCTGCGGACGGTGTCTCGGCGCCTGCAACTTTGACGCGATCGAATTTGACAACAACGCAGCCAACGAGCTCTTAAACTGCCGTATGGCGGAATACACAAAAGCCGTTGTGGATGGACGTCCAAACTTCCATATTTCCCTGGTGGTTGACGTCTCCCCGAACTGCGACTGCCACGGTGAAAATGACGTACCGATCCTTCCAAATCTTGGTATGTTTGCTTCTTTCGATCCGCTGGCACTCGATCAGGCCTGTGTGGACGCCTGTCTGGCCGCTGCTCCGATGCCGGGCAGCCAGCTTGCAAAACATCTTGCCGATCCGGATTTCCACGATCACCATGACCATTTCACAAATTCCACACCAGAATCTGAGTGGAAAAGCTGCCTGGCACACGCGGAGAAGATCGGTCTGGGAAGCCGGGAGTATGAATTGATCACACTATAATAACATCACCCCCATCTGCCAGCTATGCCGCCGGTCTTTTTGCGACCGCAGAGCTGTGAAAAACGGAGCCGCCCCGGTCTTTTCTGCCGGTCGGCTCCGTTTTATTCTCTTCTTTATTTCTGAATCCAGACACCATTCGCATCGACTCTATATCCGTCCGGTGTCGTTCCATTGACAAACAATGCTCCGTCAGCACTCACATAATACCAGTATCCATTCGTCTGAATCCAGCGGCTCTTCGCCATAGCCCCGCTTTCGGTATAATAATGCCAGGAGCCGTCTACCATCTGCCAGTCACGCGCCATCCACGCATCCGCATGGAAATAGTATGTCTCTCCCTTGATCAGTAGACTCTCATTTGCCGCGTAGGTTCCGTTTGCTTTCAGGTATTTCCATTCATTTCCAAACTGCTGCCACGCACCGTCGCCCTGAGCAGCTGTATTGCCAGCTCCAGAGCTACCCGGTCCGCCCTGACTGCCGGAAGACGAGGTATTTGTGCTGGTCGTATTGCCGGACGGCTTGCTGGAATTTGACGTACTGTTGTTCGCCGCATCCGATACCGAGGTGTTCGTGCCAGCCGGTGTGCCGGATGCGCTTCCCGCCACTGCAAAACCATAGTCCAGCAGCTTCTTCGTATCGTCATAATGGGTCTGCGAACTCTTTAAAATAACTGCAATCAGGCGCACGCCATTCCGCTCTGCACACGTTACCAGCGTGTTGCCTGCCAGGGAGGTATAACCGGTCTTTCCGCCTATGATTCCCTCATAGTACTGGGAATTTGCCGGATTGAGCATCTTATGTCCCATCGTAAGCGTCCGCACCGTCGGCACGCTGGCAGTCGCCGGGAAATCGTAATGCAGGGTCGATGCAACCTGACGCACCGTCGCATTATTGAATGCAGCATTTGCAATCAGCGCCATATCATGTGCGGTTGTAAAATGGTTCGCATTGTTCAGACCATTCGGATTTGCAAAATGCGTATGCGTGCATCCTAAGGACGCTGCCTTCTCATTCATCTTATCCGCAAACGCGCTGACACTGCCGGACACATGCTCCGCCAGTCCGTTTGCCACCTCATTTGCCGATTTTAAAAGCAGACCATAGAGACAGTCCTTAACCGTAAAGGTATCGCCCGCCTTGACCTGCAGCGTCACCGCGCCCGATTCCAGATTCGAAACTGCCGTCTGGGAAAAGGTTACCGTATCACTCAGATTACAGTTTTCCGCTACCAGAAGCGCCGTCATCAGCTTCGTGATGCTGGCTGGATAATACTGCGTATCCGCATTCTTGGAAAACAGGAACTGGTTGTGCGTCGCATCATAGAGCACTGCGCCCTGCGCTGCCACCGTCGGCTGAGCTGCATTCTGTGAAGTAACCGTTGCTCCCGAAGGAACTGCGCCGGAGACCGTGCCTCCTGCCGCCTGTCCCGGACCGGTCGCCCCGTCTGTCGCAGCAAATGCCGTCCATGACACAGACATCATAAGTGCCATTCCCAGGCAGAGGGAACGCACGGATTTTTTCCATTTATTCATCGTATATTGTCCTTCCTGTATGTATTTTCGCTTTTCTCCTACCCGCCAGCTCCCGCAAACGTAAAGTTACGTTCACTCATTGCGCGGACTTTAACGGATTTTGCCAGTGCTGCACAGGTACAAATCATGCAAATCTGTCTTACATTTTACTTCATTTTAAGCGACAATACAAGTTGAAAGGAAAATTTGAAATTATTACAATTTTATTACAAAAACAGGTAGCCGAAGGACATTCAGATCCTCCAGCTACCGCTTGATTCTTTTTGTATCTTCTCTTTAAATCGTTGACCAGCTTCTCCGGTTTCCAGTTAACGCCGCCTTTGCATACGCCGTGCGTCACAAAATCCATCTTGTCATGCAGATCTTCTGCATTCCAGACGCTTTCTACTTTTATTTAATAAATTTTTACAGATACTTCTTCCGCAGATCTGCCCCACTCTCTGCCGACAGATACGCCGGTGCCACATCAAAGACGGTCTTGCAGCCCTTCTGGCCTTCCTGGTTCATCTTGTATGCCGCGCGTGCGTATGCCACGATGATGGAGGAAGTAAATTCCGGGTTGGAATCCAGCTTTAAGCTGTACTCGATGATATGGTGGTTCTCTTTGTTCCAGCCGGTCTTACCGCTGCGGAGTACGAAACCACCGTGCGGGAGACGGTTGTGATCGCGTTTCAGTTCTTCTTCGGTGATGAAATGAACCGTTGTGTCATAATCAGAAAAGTAGTTCGGCATGGTCTTGATCTCGTTCTCGATCTTTGCCTGATCCGCGCCCTCTTCTGCCACAACAAAGCACTCTCTGGTGTGTTTTTCGCGGGTGGTCAGCTCTGGGCTGCTGCCGCTTCTGACTGCCTCCAGTGCACTTTCAACTGGGATTGTGTACTGTCTGGCATCCTTGACGCCCTCGATCCGACGGATCGCATCGGAATGTCCCTGGCTGACGCCCTTGCCCCAGAATGTATAATTTTCGCCCTCCGGCAGGCATGCAGCTGCATAGAGACGGTTCAGGGAGAACATGCCCGGATCCCAGCCAACGGAGATGATGCCAACCTTTCCGGATTTCTGTGCGGACTCATCGACTGCTGCGAAATGCTCCGGAATCTTTGCATGGGTATCGAAGCTGTCCACTACGTTAAACCACTGTGCATATTTCGGGGTCTGGACCGGCAGATCCGTAGCCGAACCGCCGCAGAGAATCAAAACGTCGATCTCGTCTTTCTTCTCCTCTGCCTCATTTACATGATAAACCGGTACGCCCTCGGTCAGGATCTTGACCGTTTCCGGCGCACGCCGTGTAAATACTGCTTTCAGTTCCATATCCGGATTCTGGCGGATCGCACACTCCACGCCGCGTCCCAGATTTCCATATCCTAAAATTCCAACTCGGATACTCATAGATATTCCTCCTAACGGTACAAAATTTGCCACGGATCCGGCTCTATTTTCCAGCTTACGCGATCCGATTTTACTTAAAAATTTCAAGTGTTCCCATTATACACTAGATCCATCCGTTTTTCAATATAGGTGAGTTCACGCGTACAGGAAACAAATTCTCATTTAATTCTCAACGAAAGCCTTATTCCAGCTCCTTCATTCCGGTATACAGCTCAAAATACCGCCCTTTCTGCGCCAGCAGATCTTCATGGTCGCCGCGCTCAATGATCTGCCCGTGCTCCAGCACCATGATCGCATTGGCGTTGCGGACTGTCGAAAGCCGGTGGGCGATGACAAAGGTCGTCCGGTCCGCCATCAGCCGGTCCATGCCGTGCTCGATGTGCTTCTCCGTCCGCGTATCGACCGAACTCGTCGCCTCATCCAGAATCAGGATCGGTGCTTTAGAAACTGCTGCCCGCGCAATGTTTAATAGCTGGCGCTGTCCCTGGCTTAAGTTTGCACCGTCGCCCTCCAGCATCGTGTCATACCCATCCGGCAGACGCATGATAAAGGAATGCGCCGATGCCGTTTTTGCCGCCTCAACAACTTCTTCATCCGTGGCATCCAGCCGCCCGTATCGAATATTTTCCCGTACCGTGCCGGTAAAAAGATGCGTATCCTGCAGAACCATCGCGATATTTTCCCGCAGCTCCTTCCGGTGCATCCGGCAGACATCGATGCCGTCCACCGTGATCGAGCCGCCCTGTATATCATAAAAACGGTTGATCAGATTCGTGATCGTCGTTTTTCCGGCTCCCGTCGAGCCGACAAAGGCGATCTTCTGTCCCGGCTTCGCATAGAGCGAAATATCCTTCAAAATCACCTGCCCCGGCTCATAGCCGAAAGTCACATGGTCAAGCACCACCTCACCGCGGATCGGCGCGATCGAAACCGCATCCGGCGCATCTGCCGCCTCCGGTTCCGCATCCAGCACTGCAAACACGCGCTCCGCGCCTGCCAGCGCCGAAAATACGTTTCCAACCTGCATGGAAAGCTCGTTGATCGGTCTGGAAAATTGCCGCGAAAAACCTAAAAATACGGTCAGTCCACCGACATCAAAGTTCCGGAACACACAGAGCAGACCGCCAATGCAGGCTGTCAGTCCATAATTTAACTGGCTTAAATTGTTCATGACCGGTCCCATCACACCGCCGAAAAACTGTGCCCGGATCTGTTTTTCTTTCAGATCCGCATTGAGCCATCCAAATTCTTCCTCTGCGATCTCCTCATGGCAGAATACCTTGACGACCTTCTGCCCCTGCACGGTCTCCTCAATATAGCCGTTCATCGCGCCAAGCGCCGCCTGCTGGGTAGAGAAATATTTCTGGCTCCGTCCGGCAACAAATTTACCGGCACGCAGCATCACCGGCATCATGGCAAGCGTAATCACCGTCAGCCACACGTTCGTGTAAATCATCAGCACCAGCGTTCCCACAATACTGAGTGCGCCGGATAAAAGCTGCACCAGTGTACTGCTGAGCATCATGCCGATCGTATCCACATCGTTTGTAAAACGGCTCATCAGATCGCCGTTGCTGCCGGTATCATAAAACCGGAGCGGAAGCGTCTGCATATGGTTAAACAGCTCTTCCCGCAGCCGCTGCAGCGCGTTCTGCGCCACCTGCAGCATGATGCGCGACTGCATATAGGCAGCGGCAACGCTGACTAAATAAACCGCTCCCATCACGCACAGGGAACGGAACAGCCCCACCACATCGCCCCGGCTGCCATCTAAAGGCACAATATACCGGTTGATGATCGGGCGCAGCATATAGGCGCCCGCCAGATTCGTCACCGTCCCCAGGATCACACAGAAAAAGGCGACTGTCATCGCCATCCGGTCGCGTTTTAAGTATGAAAGCAGGCGTAGCATCGTCTGACCGCCCGCCTTGGGCTTTCCGCCCTTCATGACCGCCATCCGTTCCGGTCCCCGGCGACGTTTCGGCGCGTCGGCTATGCGGCTGCCATATCGGCGTTTCAGGCTTTCAATCTGTTTTTCATCCATCATGCCATCCCCTCCCCGTCTGCCCGTTTTCCATATTGCGTCTCATAGATCTCCCGGTACGCCTCACAGGATGCCAGCAGCTTCTCCTGCGTTCCCTCTCCGATAATCCTGCCGTCCTCAAGGACGAGAATCCGATCCGCGTATTCCAGCGAACTCAGCCGCTGTGCGATAATAAATTTCGTCGTATCTTTCAAATCTTCCCGGAATGCCGTCCGGATCGCCGCCTCCGTTGCCGTATCGACCGCACTGGTGCTGTCGTCGAGAATCAGGATCTTTGGCTTCTTTAAGAGTGCCCTTGCGATGCACAGCCGTTGTTTCTGACCGCCGGATACATTGACGCCGCCCTGTCCCATCTCCGTTTTGTAGCCTTCGGCAAACGAATTCACAAAGGAATCTGCCTGCGCATACACTGCTGCCCGCCGCACTTCTTCCTCCGTCGCCGTCTCATCACCCCAGCGCAGGTTTTCCTCGATCGTGCCGGAAAACAGGACGTTTTTCTGTAAAACCATGCCAACGCCGTCCCGGAGATTTTTCAGGGAATACTCCCGCACATCGATACCATCCACCCGCACACTCCCCTCTGTCACATCATAGAGGCGGGGAATCAGCTGTACCAGCGACGTTTTTCCGCTTCCGGTCGCACCGAGGATGCCGATCGTCTCTCCCGGCTCTGCCGTCAGGCTGATGTGAGATAGAACCGGCTCACCGCCTTCGCGGTAGGAAAAGGAAACATCCTTAAATTCCACGCGTCCTTTCTCAACCTTCCGGTCCTTCTGTGATGCATTTTCATCGCTCAGATCAATCGGCTCATCCAGCACCTCATCGATTCGCCGGATGGACGCCATCGCGCGGGAACTCTGCAAAAATACCATTGAGAGCATCATAAGTGACATCAGAATCTGTACAATGTAGGTCGTAAATGCCGTCAGATCCCCGACCGCCATCCATCCGCCGATAATCAGGTTTCCGCCGAACCAGACAACTGCCAGTGTCGTCACATTCATCGCGAACATCATGACCGGCATCGTCGCAATTACGATCTTCAGCGCCCGCAGCCCTGCCTCCTTGAGCTCCCGGTTCGTGCCGGCAAACCGCTTTTCCTCGTAGTCTTCCCGCACAAAGGATTTCACCACCCGCACGTTCGTCAGCACCTCCTGGATGCCGCTATTGAGCGTATCCAGCGCTTTCTGCATGGCCGTAAACCGCGGGTAGGCAGTCCGTAGGATCCAGACGATCGCCGCCGTCAGAAGCGGAATCACCACCAGGATGACAGCTGCCAGTTCCGCATTCATCCAGAACGCCATCACAAGCGCCCCCAGGAACATGCCCGGCGCGCGCAGCATCATCCGAAGTCCCATCATAATCAGGTTCTGTACCTGCTGGATATCGTTCGTCAGACGGGTTACCAGCGATCCCGTGCTGAACGTATCGATATTTTTAAATGAAAACTGCTGCACTCTGGCAAATAAGTCGCGGCGCAGATCGCTGGTAAAGGAAATCGACGCCTTCGCTGCAAAATATGCCCCCAGAATGCCGCCTGCCGCCATCAAAAAGGAGGTAATCGCCATCACAAGTCCCATTTTGAGAATGTATCCGCCGTCTTTCTGCGCCACGCCATGGTTAATAATCATCGACATAAATTTGGGCAGCAGAATCTCACCCAGCACCTCCGTTACCATCATGAGCGGTCCCAGAATAAAGGCGCTCTTATATGGCAGTATATATGATTTGTATCGTTTCCATTGCTTCACGCTTTTTCCTCCTGCCCGTTATTTCTGCAAATTTTTTTATGGATTCTGTTCAAACAGCTCCATCAGTTCATTCTGGCTCAAATCGCCCAGTGAAACCATTCCCTCTGAAACCACCTGCGCCGCCAGCGCAAGTTTCGCATTCTGCAGCTTCAAAAGATTTTCTTCTATCGTATCCTTTAAGATCAGTTTGTATACCGTGACCGGCTTTTCCTGCCCGATCCGGTACGCGCGGTCGGTCGCCTGGTTCTGCGCTGCCACATTCCACCACGGATCGTAATGAATCACGATATCCGCCACCGTCAGGTTGAGTCCCGTTCCCCCGGCTTTCAGGGAAATAAGGAACACCGGGACCTCATCCGAGGCAAACGCCTGCACCATCCGGCTGCGTTCTTCCTTCGGGGTCGCGCCGACCAGAAGATGGGACGAAATGCCCTCCTGTAAAAGGCGTTCCTGAATCCGCTCCAGCATCGAGGCAAACTGGGAAAAGAGCAGGATCTTATGTCCCGCCGCAGACGCCGATGCGATCAGCGAAACACAGGTCTCCAGCTTCGCCGATTCCCCCGTATAATCTTCAAAACAGAGTGCCGGATCGCAGCAGATCTGGCGCAGCCGCATGAGCTGGGAAAGCACTTCCAATTTCCCATTACCCGACCACGCGCCACCAGCCAGCGCCTCTTTCAGTTTCAACGCCGACGCCGTATAAAGCTTCTGCTGCCGCCCCGACGCCGCCGAATAAACGATCCTCTCTTCCTTGCCCGGAAGCTCCCGCAGCACATCCTTTTTCAAGCGGCGCAGGACAAACGGTCCCGTCATCCGCCGCAGTGCCGTCAATGCTTCCGGATCCTGATTTTTCACGATCGGCAGCTCATACCGCTCACGGAACTTCCGGTAACTGTATAAAAATCCCGGCATCAGGAAATCAAAAATGCTCCAAAGCTCGCTGAGCCGGTTTTCCACCGGCGTTCCCGTCAGAGCGAAACGGGCATTCGCCGAAATCTCCTTTACCGCCTTCGCGCCCTGTGTCTTTGCATTTTTAATGACCTGCGCCTCGTCAATAATCTCATATTCAAACGTGCGTCTCAGATACGCCGCCCGATCCCGTTTCAACAGATCATAGGACGTGATGATCACCTGCGCCCCCTCAGACGCCTCCATCCGCATCTGCTCCTCCAGCTGTTCCTGCCGTTCTTTCGCCGTCCCTGCAATCAGAAGCACGCGGATCCCCGGCGAAAACCGGGCAAATTCCTGTCCCCAGTTGTAGACGAGCGACGCCGGGCAGACGATCAAAGACGGAAGAGGTAATTCTGACCCACTGCCTTCATTTCCAGCCGCTTTCTGCTCGGTTTTTTCCTGATAAAATGCTGTCAGAAGCGCAATCACCTGCAGCGTTTTTCCCAGTCCCATATCATCTGCCAGGATCCCACCGAAATGATACCGCGCCAGCGTCCGCATCCACGTATATCCGATCTTCTGGTATTCCCTCAGCGTCTTTTCCAGCACCGCCGGAACCGCATAGCTGACACTCTGCGCCGTTTTTAGATCGCGCACCATCATCCCGTAGGCTTCATCCCGCTGAAACAGTTTCATCCTGCCGTCGCCCGAGAGACTGTCCAGATAAAAAGCACGGTAGGCAGGTATCTTCGCCTCCCCCGCCTGAAATTCACTCTTTGTCAGTCCCAGATCCGCAGTCAGGCTGTCAAGCGCCTGCAGGCCGCCGCCCGAAAGCTGCAAAAATTCGCCATTTTTCATGCGGTAATATTTCTTTTTTTGGCGGTATTCACTGAGTACCTGCAAAAGCTCCGCCGGGTCGATTCCCGCCGTCTCAATCTTCAGATCCAGCCAGCCGCCTCCAAGAGAAACCCCCATCGACACTTCCGGCGGGGGCAGGACGCGCAGATGGCGGACAGACTCTGACAGCCATACCTCGCCCACCTCCTGAAACTGCGGCATTCCCTCGCTCAGAACCTGGTACAGCGCTTCTTCATCCCCGCGGATCACCAGCTCGCCGCTCTCATCCTCCCAGTAAGAGAAGTACCGCGTGATCAGGCGGCTGATATAAAATTCCGCCGGTACATCCCGGCAGATCTCCCGCGGAACATGCTCGTCCGCCAGCGGCGAAAACGTAAAATCTCCGTAGGAAAGCGTCGGACGCAGACGCAGCTCGTCCGGCGAATCACTGTCAAACTCAAACCGGGCTTTCAACGCCTCTGGGCGGTATTTCTCCCAATCGATCTCCGGGCTCTGCAAGATCCCAAGTGCCTCCATGCCTTCCAGCACCCGCGCATAAAAGAGCGGAATATCCCGGCTTCCAACCAGCAGCTCCCGCTTCTCTTTCCGGCTTCTGCACTCTCTTCCGCCCTGTTCCATCTGCTCCAGAAAAACGCCCATCGTTTCTGTATACAGTTCACTGCATCCAAACAGATGCAATCCATCTGCCACATACAGACGCTGTTCTCCCCGGAACGAGGTTAGAGCCGATGGAACCGTAACCGCAATTCCATCGCCCCTTGCTTCCACCTCCACCGGGAAACGTGGATCCTTGCGCTCAACCCGGCACACACGTTCAGCACCTTTCTCGTCCTCCGTCTGGACTTCTTTTCCCTCTAAAAGATCAAACAGCCGATCCCTCGCTGCAGATCCCAGCGTTAACGCCCGCATCACCGGAAGCGGCAGCCCCGCATGACCGCGCATCTCCTCATAATGGCGTATGTAGGCGTCCGCCTCCTCCAGCAGAAGATCTAAAAATGGGCGGCTTTCCGGCGCAAAGGCAGACGGGACGTGTTCAAACGCCATGCCTTTTCCGTATTCCACCCGTTTTCCGCTGTGAACCGCCTGTGCAAATTCCAGCAGGTTTTTCACAATATACCGTTTTTCCCGTCCGATCCGTGCCTCCAAAAGCACTTCGCCGCGCCGGATCTGTAAATAGGGATGCAGATAGACCGGTTCCCGCTCTTCCTCGCCCAGAATCCGCGCTACTTCCCGGTTCGTGTACTCCCGGATCATCATCCGGATCTCCGGCGAAGTCGAAACCGGCGGTGTATGCTCGGCTTTCTGCTGGCGGGCAAACGCCTCCTGAAGCGCTTTTGCATGCACGCAGGGACCCCGGAATGAATTTCCCTCCGCACAAGAACAAGAGTAGTCATAGATCTGACTACCCTTGATAAAAATTCTTGTCTGATATACCTTTGTCTCATCCTCAATCTGTCCCTGTACCCGTACTTCGCCCTTCCAGAAGGTATCTACGGACATTTTTATTATTTTCATGAGGATTCCTCCATATTACAGATTACATGTGTTCCGGCGATTCCATTCCGAGCAGATCCATACAGGTATCCAGCACCCGCTTGGTCAGCGTGATCAGGCTGATAAAGGCTGCCTGCTTCGCTGTGTCCTCCTCGGAGAGGATCTTATTTTCCAGATAGAATGCATTGAACGCATCCGCCACTGCCGCCATGTATTGGCAGAGCTTATGCGGCGCCGTCTCGTAGAATGCAGATTCTGTCACCTCGCCGAAACGACAGAGCGCCATCTGAAGTGCTTTCTCTGTCTCGCTCTCAGCCGGACGGATCGGAACCACTTTAGCATCCGCACCACACAGTTCCTTGTATTTCTCCAGAATGGACTTGATGCGGACGATCATATACTGGATATGTGGACCTGTATTTCCCTCGAAGGAAATAAAGCGGTCTACATCGAAAATGTAATCTTTGGTCGCCTGATTCGAAAGATCGGCATATTTAAGTGCCGCCAGACCGACAATCTCCGCCGTGCGTGTCATCTCATCCGCCGGAACCTTCTGCTTCTCCTGAATCTTCTCATATACCTTCTCATCGATATTCTTGATCAGGTGCTCCAGACGCATAACACCGCCCTCACGTGTCTTGAACGGACCACCGTCCTTGCCGTTCATCGTACCGAAGCCCAAGAAGATCATCGGTGTATCTTCTTTGACGATGCCCGCCTTCTTCGCCACACGGAATACCTGGATAAAATGAAGCTCCTGGCGTTTGTCTACAACGTAAATGTAGCGGTCCGGATGGAAATCCTGCTCACGTTCGATGATCGTCGCCAGATCGGAAGTCGCATACAGCGCCGCACCGTCGGATTTGCGGACGATACAAGGCGGATATTCCTTCGCATCCCCTTCCTGTGCGATATCGACAACCAGCGCGCCATCGCTCTCATAGGCGAGACCCTTTTTCTGTAAATCCTCGATCAATCCCGGAATATATGGCTGCGCGTCGCTCTCGCCCTTCCAGAGGTCGAACGATACATTTAAATTGCCATAGTTCTTTTTCAGATCCTTCAAGGACACATTCATGATATGCTTCCAGATCGCATAGAACGGTGCATAGCCGCTCTGCAGCTTGAAGGTCGCCTGCTGTGCCCGCTCACGGAATGCCGCATCTACCTTGGATTTCGCGCTCGCTGCCGGATAGATATCCTCCAGCTCGGAGATCGTAAACGGCGGCTCCGACGGATACTCGCCGGTATAATCCGGATCAAAATATACCAGATCCGGCTGACGGTCATGCAGCTCCTCGATGATCAGTCCCATCTGCAATCCCCAGTCACCCAGATGCACATCGCTGATGACATGGTGTCCCATATAGCGGCTGATGCGCTTGATACTCTCTCCGATGACCGCGGAACGTAAGTGTCCGACATGCAGCGGTTTTGCTACATTGGCACCGCCGTAATCGATAATGATCGTCTCCGGCTTCTCAGCTGCGTTGAGTCCCAGCTTTTCATCCTCTGCCACCTGCTGTACATAGGATGCCAGGTAGCACGGATTCAGACGGATATTGATAAATCCTGGCATCACAGCGTTGATCTCGGAAAACATCTTGCTTCCGGCTGTCTTTTCCACCACCTCATTGGCAATATCGATCGGTTTCTTTTTATACGCTTTGGCAGCTGCCATCGCGCCGTTACACTGATACTCGCAGAGATCCGGGCGGTTTGATACCGTTACGCGGATGTACTTCTCATCGTACCCGCAGCCGGTAAACGCCGGTTTCAGTTCTTCCACGATCAAATCTAAAATCGTTTTCATACTAGATTCCCTTTCATAATTTATATCGCATATTTTCAAGAATGCCTCTGCATTCTTGCTGCGAGATGCGCGTCATGCAAAGCATGACATATTTCTTTTGCGCATCTTAAGCAATCCTGCCGGAGGCTATATCAGATGGGAGCCCCACTCCCACCACTGATACTAATTTGCTCCTCGCCACCTGAAGAGGTGGGAGTCATCTCTCATCTGATATATCCTTCCGCATTGCCTTTTTCACATCCTTGCGGAACTGCTTCCAGGCATCCTCATGATCCACGAAATACTTCGGGCACGCCTTTCCAGTTACGTCATAATGACGGATCACGTCCTTCGGACTTAAATCGAGCTGTTTGCACAGCCATGCGGTCAGTTTTACCAGCGAGTCATACGTCTCGTCTGTGAACTTTCCGTCCGCCGCCGGATGGCAGCACTCGATTGAAACGGTGTCCGCATTCCTCTCATTGGAGGCATATGCCTTCTCCCCGACCGGAACGCACTCGATGATCTCGCCGTCCAGGCCGATCACGAAATTGCTGCTAACAGAAACGGTGTTACTGCCGCTCTGATCTTTCAATCCCTCAAAATAATCATGGTTCTGCTGTGCCGTCGTCCCAGGATTTGCCACATAGTGAATCACGATCCCGTTGATGACCGGGATATTCGTCCCCGGTCTGGAATATCGGTTGACCGTGAGAAGCTGCTCATCTACCCAGTTGGGCATCTCGATCGTGGATGGATCGATCAGCTTGCGGATTGTTTTCCCGCGCAGCGTCCAGCCTGTCCCCACACCTAGGAGGAAAATAAGCAGACACAAAAACAGCCGCATCATCACACGGCGCTTCTTCTGCTGCCTCGTCCTCTCCCGGCGGATTGCCGTCTGCCTGCCGGATGTACGCCTCTTCCTGCCACCAGATCTTCGGCCCAGCTCATCCTCTTCCCCCAGACGCAGACGGTCTTCTCTTCCGTTCTCCATATTTATCACTCCCCATGAGCACTGCTCACTCTGAAGCTGCTCTCTGAGATGAACCAACGGACGCGTCATAGACGCCTCCCCGATATGTTAAGCAAAAAAACTGCTGTAAAATCTCGACGTTTCCTCCGGATCTTACAACAGTTTCTCTGCTTGCTACTGTTCATGCGCTGCATAACCAGCAAAGGAAAATGCCTGCCACAAACAGTAATCTCTGTTTCCAGTCAGAAACCTGTCAGTGACACGACTGCCTCCCTACAAGGGTACAAACGGTATCGTGAAGACCTTTCTGACGTATATGTTATAACTTAGACTCTGGACAGATATTCACCAGTACGTGTATCGATCTTGATCTTATCGCCCTGGTTTACGAATAACGGTACATATACAGTAGCGCCAGTCTCTACAACTGCCGGTTTGGTAGCGCCTGTAGCAGTATCGCCCTTGAAGCCCGGCTCTGTATCTGTGATCTCAAGCTCTACGAACAGCGGCGGTTCTACGGAGAATACCTTGCCGTTGTAAGAACAGATCTTGCACATCTCGTTCTCTTTTACGAACTTGAGTGCGTCGCCGATTGTCTCCTGGTTTAAAGCTACCTGCTCATATGTGTTTACATCCATGAAGTTGTATAAGTCGCCATCGGAATACAGATACTGCATATCAACTCTGTCGATTCTGGCAGACGGGAACTTCTCGGTCGGACGGAAGGTTTTCTCTACAACGCCGCCATTCATTACGTTCTTAATTTTAGTACGAACGAACGCAGCTCCCTTTCCCGGTTTTACGTGCTGAAATTCCATGATCTGGTATACGTTGCCATCAATCTCCAGTGTGATGCCGTTTCTAAAATCGCCCGCTGATATCATAAATGATGCTCCTCCTTGAAAATACTCGCTTTATCTTTTTTATTTTATACTATAAAATCCTCTTTTTCAACTACTTTTTTGAAAACACAGGGCACATCATGTCAATTCCGCCCCTTATTTTTCTAAAATTGCCGATATTTTTTCTGAAAACAACTGATTTTCCACCGTTTCCGGCACTCCTGTCAGCATCCAGTTCTGCCACTTGGCAAGCTCTTTCAAACCGTTCAAAAACACCCAACTACAAACTTCCGCTATTTTTTTCCTGTCTTCTCACATAGAACCACAGGACAATTTTCTCCAGATACCGCTTTAACACGATCTGGATCTCTTCCTTCGGATTGATCGGCTTTACAAGAATCGAATAGATGCCTGTCCGCCTCGCCCCGTACACATCCGTAAAGAGCTGATCCCCGACAAACATCGTCGAGCGCTCGCCCGTTCCCATCCGGCGCATCGCCTGCCTGTATCCGCTGCGCTTCGGTTTTCTGCCCTTGTAAATATAATCCGAACCTACCTGTCCGGCAAACGGGGCGACCCGCGCCTCCTTATTATTCGAGAGCAGACAGGTGTGGAACCCGATCGCCCGCAAACGTTCAAACAGCTGTACTGCCCGCTCGTCCGCCGGGGCACCGTGCGGCACCAGCGTATTGTCAATATCAAATATGATACCCCGCATTCCCTTCTGGTAAAACTGCTCATACGGGATATCATACGCAGAATCCAGCCATTCATCCGGATAAAACGCATTTCCCATCATCTGGTCTCTTCCCCGTTCTTTCCAGACTCATACGACGGCACATTCCGCTGCTGTATCTTCTGCAGTTCCTCCATAAATGTATCGACGTCTTTAAACTCCCGGTATACCGATGCAAACCGCACATAGGTAACCACATCCAGATCCTTTAACCGCTCCATCACAAGTTCCCCGATCACCGCGGTCGAGATCTCCCGTTCTTCCCGGTTAAATAAATTGTTTTCCACATCGTCGATCAACGCCGAAATCTGTCCCGGAGAGACTGGGCGCTTGTGGCAGGAATGCAGGATTCCTGCCTCTATCTTCGCCCGGTCGTACATCTCCCGGGTATTATCCTTTTTGACAACCATCAGAGGGATTGTCTCAAGTTTTTCATATGTGGTAAAACGCTTTCCACAAGTCTCGCACTGTCTCCGGCGTCTGATAGAACTGTTATCATCCGCAGGCCGTGAATCGATTACTTTCGTGTCAGCCGCGTTGCAAAATGGACACTTCAATCGCTCTTCCCCTTTTCTGGTTTTATTGATATGCCCCCGCCAAGTTTTCATAACATATCATACTTATTATAATATCGCAGGAAGTGCGCTTCTGCAAGCAGAAGTTTTCCGCTACTCCTTCTTTATTCTTTCTTTTCTCTCTCTTCTTTCAGCCTCACTAGAATAATGTCATCCCCTATCTGGCAGATGTCGCAGAATGGAATTATGTACTCTTTTTCCCGCCCCAGAAAGCCCCAGACACAGCCCGGTCCCGGCACGATGATCGCAAGCATTTTTCCCGTGCTGATGTCAAAATCGACGTCGCCCACAAAACCAAGGCGCTTGCAATCTTTTACATTTATAACTTCCCGCTGTTTGAGTTCACAGATACGCATAGACATAAACCTCCCGGATCCTTCTGTAATCAAAATATGTACAAAAGGACCGGGAGGTTCTTCCTGGACAGGTATTTTTATCTACTTTTATTTCGTAACTTCTGATAACGTCACGCTGTCAAAATGCAACGTATAATCAATCAGATGCGGCTGGCTCATCGCCACCGTCAAGGCACTGACCGCTACATCCTCATCCAGCGTTACCGGAATCTGGAACTCGGAATTGCCCTCGGTCTGGATCGGATCATACTGCACGTCATCCACCAGCATATACTCATAGTTCGGGCTGCTCCAGACAATATCGGCAGTCACCTTTCCATCCTTGACGATAATGGTCGCCGGGCTGTCCACCGATGCTCTGCCGGAACCTCCCTGCAGGGTTACCTCACAGGTATAAGTGCCGTCTGCCACATCTGCAGTCTGCCCTGTCGGTTTCTGGGCATCTGCCGCATCATCGCTATTCTCCGTCTCGGATGATGCCGCTTCCGCGTCCTCTGCCTCTCCGGAAACCGGATTTTCTACCCTTACTTTGTGGTCGTACCAGGTGCCCTTCTTACCAATCAGAGCCAGGTCAAATTCTTCTCCGAGCGCCGGAACCGGCACATCGAAGCCGTTGACCTCCTCGCTCAGACCGTCGCTGTAAGTAACCGTGTCCACGGTTGGCTGCAGCCAACCGGCTTCATCTTCCTTGGCTTCGTCCGCAGTACCCAGATACAAATTCACGATATTTTTCGAGGTCAGGCTGATATGGAGTGTCGCCTCGCCATCCTTGACCGTCAGGACGCCTTTTCCATTTTTCGATTCATTGACCTTGAACATACTGCTGTCCGTCTTAAAATCGACGGTGTAGACGCCGTCTGCAAGGTCAATGCTGCTCTTTTGATCGGCATTCTCGGTTTCTGCGCTCTCTGTCTGCGCCACGGTGTCAGCTGCGTCCTGTTTCTGTCCTCCGCACGCTCCGAGAAAAGCGGCAGCAAGCAGAAGCGCCGCTAAATTCAATTTCTTTTTCATATACATTATTTCGCAATAGAATCAATGGCTGTCCGTGTATGAGCAACATAGAATGATTCTACCGCTTTAATTCTGCCCAGACCGGAAATCTGAGTATCTACCTTGTCAAATGCACCTGATGCCTCAAACTGGCTCTTCCAGGAATCATCATCATCGCCTGCCATATCGTTGTTTGCGTGATCACCTGCAACTACCATCAGCGGACGAAGAACGACGTTCTTATAACCAGCTGCCTTCACTGCCTCGATAACAGACTCACAGGAAGTCTCTTCCGGCTCGCCCTCTACGGTACCGATAAATACGTTGCTATATCCAAGATTCTGCATCTGGGTCTGCATCTGGCTGTAGGTTACCTTTGCAACGTGTGCGGTACCATGACCCATCAGAACGAATGCGGTTCCCTGATCGGCTGCGTCAGCTGCATCTTTAAAACCAGCTTCCGAAGCTTCTTCTGCTACAACTGCTTTTGCAACTGCCTCTTTATCTGCATTGATAACGGTTGCATCGTCGCCAACCTCACCTAACAGCGGCTCTGCGACAGCTACCTGCTCGAATTTATCCTGATACTTCTCGATCGCCTCAACCATCTCGTCGTACTCAGCACCGTGCATGAGGTGGGTCGGCTGGACAACCAGCTCTTTAACTCCGTTCTCCACGGCTCGCTCCAGTGCCTGATCCATATTGTCGATGCACTCGCCGTCACGAGCCTCAACGTGGTTGATAATGATCTGTGCGGTAAATGCACGGCGGACTGCCCAATCCGGGAATGCCTCCTGGATGGAATCCTCGATACTCTTGATATCTTTCACACGGCTGTCGTTGAAGGAAGTACCAAAGCTGACTACCAGGATCTCCTTGTCGCCAATCTCATCCTGATTGCGCGGATCGTCCAGGCTCGCGTCGCCGGTATCACGACCAAAATAATCTGGATCTGCGTTCTCGCCTTCTACCAGCTCCTTCTGCTCGTCAGTCAGGGCATCCCATGCCTCTTTGGCTGCCTTGCACTGCTCATCCGTGTCATCGGTGCGCTCCTGTACATAGATGTCATCGATCAGCTTTGCCACCTTATCTGCTGCTTCCTGATCGGAATCGGCGCTCTCAGCTGCCTCGGTCTCTGCCTCAGAAGCCGCCTCCGTCGAGGTTGCCTGGCTGGATGTACTGCCGCCGCAGGCTCCAAGCAATACGGACATCGTAACTGCCGCTGCACTTACAACTACTTTTTTGTTTTTTCTCATGTTTTCCTCCTTGTGTGACTCGCACAAAAATAGTTTTAACTGATATGTTCACGACAGCCGGCAGGTTTCCTGGCTTTCGGGTCATCATGCACGCCGCGCCTTCTCACTTTCGCAATGGCATCTGCGGCGCCACTCTCCGGTTCACAGTGACGAGATCGCACAGGTTTTTCACCTGTTTCCCTATTACCCGCTGTCTGACAAAGACAGACAGCGGCACCAGCTGTTCTTAACTCGATATGCTTTATCCTACCACTTAATGTAAAAAAAAGCAATAAAATCAATCATTATCCGGAAGCAGCTTTACTGTCACCATGATGTGTTTCAGGAACTCCCCTTCCTCCAGCCTGATATCCTCCATATGGGTCTGGGGAGGAAACTCAAAGGTTTTCTCCTCAATCTCCAGATAGAGCCAGTTGTAGGCTGCTTCCCTGGCATGCTCCACAGCATCCTCCAGGTCCGGTCCGTCTGCCTCGCAGCACTGCAGATCCGGAAATGTTACATGATAGCCTTTATCGTTTTTATGAGGCGTAAATACCGCCGGGTACGTAAATGTCATTTTCTTCTTCCTCCAGTATTCATAATAAAGCATACTTATTATATACTGAATTTTGATTCTGTACAATCTCAGACTGGTTTTGGACAGCTGTAATTTTTTGGAGTGGTTTTGGGGAATGGTTTTCACACTTTATATGTCTCGATCCTTCGATATAAAGCTATCCCGGGCACTTCCCATACCTTCTATGATATCGTGAACAGATACACCCGGATTCCGGTAGCGGACCCTCTTCTGTGTTGCATGTTTCCACTGGATGGCCTGTTGGGGGCAGCAGTTGATACACGCGACGCAGTGTTCGCAGCGGTGCTGAAATTCCGGTTT
>OGYS01000744.1_pt1 | contig 20938 bp, 37 predicted proteins | sample 1576611 | NCBI WGS metagenome assembly OGYS01 (sample SAMEA3541571, study PRJEB24748) | human gut metagenome | biome: human gut; feature: human-associated habitat; material: faeces | place: China | collected 2012
GCTCGATGATCGCGCAGGGACTTACACTGTTTTTTCATATAAAAAGAAAGGTGATACATATGAAAAAACGGCTTTTGTCATATGGGGAGAGCGCCCGCCCCTTTATGCTGAAGGTGCGGAAAGAGCGTGGCAATCCTATGCAGTCAGATTGACTGGACTGGAGGCGGGTACGGAATATGTATATACTGTAGCTACCGAGAATGATCGGGTAGAAGGGGCCTTTACAATGCCGGAGAAATCGCCGCTCGAATATAAGGTATCCGTTATGGGAGACTCTCAATCCGTAGACTACGGCGAGTGGGGAAAGACTGTAAATGCTGCACTTCGGCACATGCCACAGGCGGATTTGAGAATATCTATGGGAGATTTGACGGATAACGGTCAGGCATGGTTTCAATGGAAGGAGTGGCTGGATGAAGGTCGGACTGCCGAACATATTCCGCTGGCACCCGTGTTGGGAAACCATGAGGCGTACAGTATGGACTGGAATTTTGCAGAACCGGAAACGTACAGATCCTTGTTTCCCGTGCCGCAAAACGGTCCCGAGGGGCAAACGGGCTTGGCCTACTTCTTCGATTACGGGGATGTCCGCTTTATCAGCTTAAATACAAACGAGGAAGAGTTGGGAGCCATGAGGCCGAACATGCTGACGCTTGAAGCGGTTTGGTTGGAGAAGATGCTTAAACAGTCGGAGACGGAACATAAAAGAGTGATTTTGTTGATGCATCGCTCGCCGTGGAGTACTCCGTATTCAGGGGAAAAAGATGTGAACGGAACCGCCTTTTTGCCGCTCATAGATAAGTATGAAGTTCCCTTGGTATTTACAGCGCATGAGCATTGTTATGCTCGTTCCTCTCCGTTGAGAGAAGGAAGACCGGAAGCGAAGGGGACTGTCTATATTACGACGGGACGTTCCGGATCCGAAACTTGGGCAGAAGCTGTACGACGTCCTTTTGATGTTGCCTATGACGATTGCATGGACCTTCCTGTATATGTGGAGTTACGGTTACGAAAAGACGGTTTTTATGTGTCCGCTTATAAAAGGGACGGTCGGCTTATAGATGAGGCGATCATACCGACGAAGAAAAAATAATAGTGTGGTTATACTGAAATCGGCCGATATGCCTGAAGACGCACAACCTCATGCTTCGACTACAGGGATTACATATGCCTATGCCGGCGGTGTAGCGGCGGCCGTGGAACGGACACTGGAAAAACTGAATCCTCATCGGAAAATTAAGCTGCAAACCGGGAAAGCGGACGGTGTTCCCGTTTGTAAGGCTATGATTAACGATATTCTTGAAGGGCGTAGTGATGGGAACTTCTTCGAAGGTATGGGGTGTATCGGTGGTTGTGTAGGCGGACCGCGAGCTATTATTCCGAAGGAAGAAGGGAAAAAATGCGTGCAAACCTATGCGGACTCTTCGGCTTTTGAGACGCCCATGGAAAATTCGTATGTCATCGGAATGCTGAAGGAGTTGGGTTTTAATACGGTTGAAGATTTCCTGACGAAGAGCCATCTTTACGACCGGCAATTTTAGACCTGTATCTTTATGACAACACTGATATGAGCAGGCTTTTAATTGAATCCCTTCGGTGTTATACTGTACTGGCAAAGTAAACATTGCCCTGTAAGGAGGGATCGTTATGGATAAAAAATCACTTATAGCAGTTATTCAAGGCGCTATCAGTACGCCTTCGACTTATAAAGGGTTAAAGACGGCGGGTCAGGCCTATTTAGAGGCTGTCGGTACGGAACGTGAACAGGTAGCGGCAGAAGTGCTTATTGAAGAAGCTAAGGCCGATGTCACTACGGTAGATGAATTAATTGCCTTTGCCGGATCTCCTGTAGGAACTGAAGTATTCGGCCAAGAGGCAGCTAAAAAATTAGAGGTTCACGGCAGGAACCTTAAGACTGAAGGGGCTCGGTATTGCGATTGCGATGCTTGCAAGGCGGCACTTGCAATCAGTAAATACGGTCATCTGTTATTGGAATAAAAAGGTCGGACCTATGCGGTCCGGCCTTTTCTACGGTTCTGTTTGCTAACATTTCAGAGTTAATGATATACTGAAAAGAAAATTCAGGAGGTTCTAATTTATGTTTTGTACTCATTGTGGAGCACCTATTGAAGGGAATCAGAAATTCTGTACTCAGTGCGGAGCTCCTGTAGACTTAAATATGACGGGTGAATACGATAATCCGTACCACGTAAATCCTGATACAGTGGGCGATGAAGATTTGGCGATTATTCGCGGCAAAGGTTTTTGGGAAAACTTTAAGTACGTAATAACGAAAAAATTTGCCACCATAGAAGGGCGAGCTTCACGCGGTGAGTATTTTAAATTTTACAGCGTCAGTGCCGTCATTTTCTCTTTAATATGGTTTGTTGCCGCCATATCGGCCAATATATCCATGAGTCTGTATGTGGCACTCAGTATTGTGTGCTTTGTATTCGGCCTCGTTTTGTTTATTCCGTCTTTTTGCTTAAACGTAAGACGATTACACGATGTGGGGCGGTCCGGAGCGTGGATTCTTGTGAATTTCGTACCTTTCGGAGAGTTTTATTTCCTATATCTCATTTGTTCTGAAGGCCAGGCTATTATGAACCGTTACGGGCGTAAGACAAATTATGTGGGACTTACGTCGGAAGAAGCGGCACGTATCGGTAAGCCGGCCAGTCCGACGGACACTATGATTATTGTAGCTTTCTTTGTATCCGTGGTATGCTCCATTGTCGCTCCTTTTATTTGGGTAGCGGCAGGTGCATTGGCTACTCGCTGGTAATAAAAAACCGTTTGCCTTTGGGCAAACGGTTTTTTTACGGTCATTGCGTGACGGCTATGACCGTTTTTTTTGTTTATATGTTGACCGGCTTATTTGCAGGCGCTCACCGATAGTAAAGATAACTAAAGATATCCAAATAAAAGAGAGAGCAATAAGTTTATCCGTACCGAAGGGTTCATGAAAAAAGAAGATTCCCCAGACGAAAGCCAGTGTAGGGCTGATATACTGGATAAATCCGAGTACATTTAAAGGTAATTCGTTGGCACCGTAAGAAAAGAGCAATAAGGGAACGGCCGTAACGATACCGGCACCCAATAATAAGAAGGTGGTTGTTACGTCACTCGTTAAAAAATGTCCGGATGAATTCGAGTGTAGGTTGTAAATATATATGATTGACGGGGCCAAGACGATAAGTGTTTCCAGCGTGATGCTCGAAATCGGCTGTAGATGAAGCATTTTTTTGACGGCACCGTAGAGAGCGAAGGTCCCGGCCAAGAGTAAAGCCAGCCAAGGGAAGTGCCCGCCTTGCCAAGTCATGAGTGCCAGCCCGATGGCGGCAAGAACGATACTGATTCGTTTCGGCGCGCTCAGCTTTTCGGAAAACATGACAACGCCTAAAAGTACGGATAGAAGCGGATTCAAATAGTAGCCGATGCTTGTGTCGATAACATGACCGTGCGTAACTGCCCAAATGTAGGTCAGCCAATTGGCGGTTACCAGAACGGCAGCTGTCAGGAGCAGGAAAATACGACTCGTTTTTTCACGGAGGAAGGCAAGGTCCTCTTTCAGTTGTTTGCGTCCTGCGAAGATGAGGACGAAGAGCATAAAGACAAAAGACCAGGCAATGCGATGTGAGAGGATTTCTCCGGCTTCTACGTGGGAAAGGAAATACCAGTAAAGCGGTAAGGTGCCCCAAATGATAAAACTGCTGCAAGCTGCAAAAAAGCCGAGGCGATAATGCTTGTAAGATGAATCGGGCAAAAATGTCACATCCTTTTCAATAGAGCTGATTAGTCTTTATCGTTATACAAATTGAGTTTTTGCGGTAATGCCTTGTTGAGAACAATGGCAACCATTGCTGCCGTAGCTATGGAGGAGCTTAAAAGATAACGCAACAACTGCGGCAAAGACGCCACATAGTCTTGAGGCAATAAGTAAAGAGCCAAGGTCGTAATGATGGGTAAGCCGATGATAAACATGTTGCGTTCATCAAGTTCGAGACGGCGAATAACACGGAAACCGCTTAAAGCAATAATAGATGAAACGATGACAAAAATACCGCCGATAACCGGAGCGGGAATAGATGCGATAAGCATGGCCAGTTTATTGGACAGACCGAAGGCGATCATCCAAAAGGCACAACCGTAAAAAGCGTGACGACTGGCTACACCTGTAATTGAGATAAGGCCGGCATTTGTAGAATAGCCCGTAGCCGGTGTACCGCCGAAGAGGCCGCCGATAAAGCAGCTCAGGCCTTCGCCTAAAATTCCCTTGTCTAATTGTTCATTCGTCAAGGGACGTTCAATGACGGAACTGACGGCGAACCAGGTTCCCGTCGTTTCGGCCAAAAGAACAATGTAGATGAGAATCATAGTAATGATGGCGGGAATGTCAAATCTGACGGGGAATGATGCGAAAGCCAGGTGGGGAACCGAAAATAAAGGAGCTGCCACTACGGCATCCAAAGAAAAGCGTCCCATAGATGCGGCTGCGAGGCACCCGGCAACGAGGGCTATAATAACGGAGCCGATACGTAACCAATTACCCTTTTTACCCATGTGCAAGCCGAGCATAACGCAAACGGTAAGGACGCCTCCGGAAATGAGAGCCAGAATGATATTTTCCGTAATTGTACCGGCACCGTGAACCGTAAATATATTGTCTTTTAAGCCTATGGGAATGAGGGACAGACCGACAACGAAGATAATCGTACCGCCGACGAGAGGCGGTACGAAGTAATTAATGGCCTTGCGGACAATACCCGTCATGCCGAGAACACAAACAATGAGGCTGCCGACGAGAATGGCTCCGAATACGGCAGCCAAGCTGTCAATACCCGTGCCGTGAGCCAAGGCGATGCCGGCAATGGCACCGATAGGAACATAGGAGGGTCCCTGAGCGACGGGAAGTTTCATGAGAAAACGAGATTGTATAAGTGTGCCTAAACCGCTGGCAATAAAGGTTGCCTGAATGAGGAAGGCCGACTCCTGAACGGATAAGGACAAAATACCGGCAACGATAAAGGGAACGACGTAAATATCCATGGCCAGCAAATGTTGCAAGCCGAGTAAAAGGGATTGTACGGGCGGTAAAGCCTCGTCAGGTTGAACGAGTAAAGAGCCTTCGTAGTGTTGAGTTTTTGCTTCTTCTGTAGACATAAATCCTCCTAATGCAATGAAACGGGCTTTCCGGAGACCCAGAGGGCGGTAATGTTTTGCCGTTGGCCTGTAAAAATTATTTTTTGCAACATATCTGCCAATGAGTCGGTATCATATTGGCGAGTCTGACTTTGCGAAGCCAGACAGTCGAAAACAAAGGCATCGAAGCGACAGCCTTTGCGAAATTGGCCGGCATTGACGTGCAGGGCGGTAGCCCCGCCGACAGTAGCCATGTAAAAGGCTTGTCTGAAATCGATGACGCTAGCGGGGATACCGCCTCGCTCTATCGGAGATTTTGAAAAATCGGTTCCCGTAGAAAGGAGGCGCGACGATAAAATAGCCTGACGCATGGAATCAAACATAGACGGCGTATAGCCGGCGGAAATATCCGTAGCCAATGATATGCTGAGGCCTTGTTCCAAACGGCATTTGACCGGGCAGACGGCTCCGGCAAACAAGATGTTGGATAAGGGACTGTGGGCAATGGCAGCACCGTGTTCTTTGTACAACTCTGCGTCGGAGTCGCTTAAGTAGACGGAGTGAGCCAGAGTCGTTTTATTCGTCAATAGCCCGTATTTTAAGTGAGCTTGTGTATCGCTTAGGCCCGTTCGTTCCAGTACATGGGCGTGTTCCCAGTCTCCCTCGGAACAGTGTGATTGAACGGGAGCATCATAGTGGCGGGCCAAGTCGCCCAGGCCGTAAAGGACTTCGTCACTGCACGTAGGAATGAATCGCGGTGTAACGACACCGACTATGTCTTGCCGTGTCCGGCTGTTCAGGTTGTGGCAATAAGTGAGAAAGTCTTCCGTAGCATTCAGTGCCGTTTGCGGAGACGAATCGCGATAATAATCGGGGCACTGAGACGGCAAGTCCATAACTACTTTACCGATATAAGCATGTTGGCCTTCAGAAGCACAAATTTCGGCTAAAACCTTATTGGGTTCGTTATGGACGGAACCGAAATATTGAGCCGTCGTCGTGCCGTTTGCCAAAAGAGTTCGAACCAGGTCTTTATAAATCGTCTCGGCAAAATCCGTGTTCTTATAAGCGGCTTCCAGCGGAAAGGTATAGTCATTAAGCCAAACAGGAAGATCCGCATCCAGTGCCTTGCCGACTTGGGCCCATTGAGGTGCATGAACATGGGTATCAATGAATCCGGGCAACAAGTATTGTTGGGATTTCAGTCGATGTAGAGAACCGGCATCCTCCGATCGGCGAAGAATATTATCGTACCTGTCATCCTTCGGAGAAATGACATCATCGAGGACTCCGGCCTCGTCGACAAGAAACAGGTGGTCCTCAAGAATATCAAATGAGTTCGGGCCTGTACTGTGGAAGGCGGTTCCGCGTATGACCGATGAACAGTTTGTCAAGAAAGTCACCCCTGACCTGTTATTAAATAATAAAAAATAATACGTATAGTAATTTACGATATGGCTACTATTGGCGTATTTAAAGCGATTGTAGAATATAAAAAAACAAAATCGTCAAAAACTTTTGTTAAAAATATTAGCGACATTCTCCGCCGCTTTCATTCTCATATCGTCCGTGTAATGTACATATACTTTAATTACAGTGTTTACGTTATCGCCTAACAAGCTAGCTACGGTTTTAATATCGACCCCATTGGCGAGTAACTTAGTTGCATATGTGTGCCGTAAATCATGGAATGTTTTATCAGGCATAAGCTTCTTTAAAATACGAGGGACGTACTTACTGTTTTTCTTCGGGAACAATGGGCGATCCGTTTGAGTTGCTTTATATTCCCTAAGAATCTCACACAGTACAGGCGGTATGGGAATGGTTCTATAACTATTGACGGTTTTAGGTGCTGTTACTCCGAATTTCTTCGAATCAACAATAGTAACCTGTTTATTAATTGTAATGGTTTTTCCGTCAAGGTCAATATCTTCCCATGTAAGTCCTAGAATTTCGCCGATACGACACCCGGCATAATAAGCAATAGCAACCATAACACGGGCATATCCGTCTATGCTAGAGAAAATAAACTTCATTTCCTCGTCGGAAAACGTAGAAACCTTTTTGACGCTTTCTTTCCGTCTAGGTACCGAGTTAAACGGGTTTTCCCTGATGAGCTTATAAGGGCGAACGGCGTAATTCGCAATCGCCTTTAATATCCTTAAGTATAGGTTCATGGTACTGGGGGCAATATGAATCTCATTAAATGCCCTTATTACAAGGTTATGATTGATATTGCGAAGTTCTGTATTAGTAAGTAGAGGAAACGATTTTAAAGCGACTCTATACATAGCTTTTGTGCTGTAGGTAAGATTAACTTTTTCACGCAAGAAGACTTCCGCAAATTCGCCGAGGGTTATATCTCTCATATTCTCGTCAATTGGCGTTATTTGCGTTTTTAGGGCTTCTATTATCTGTTGTCCGTACTCTTTTGCTTCTCTTTGTGTTCGGAAACCCTGTTTTGATTTTTGCCGCCATTTTCGGCCATCTTTATACGATACTATGACCTGATAAGCGTTGTCTTTCTTACGCGTCGTTATATTACTTTGCATTGTCCTCAATCCGTTCCGTGAACTTCTTTAACTCGTGATTGGTTATCAGCTTAATCGGAATATATCCGACCCAAAGCCCAATAACGGCGATAAATAGCCCCGTACCGCCTTTTCCAGTAGCGACCATAGCAACCAAAAAGCCAATAATAAAGGTCGCTAGATACAACGGTAAAATCGATCGCCCGTAAAAATCCTTAAAATCTTTTAACATGTCATCACCTCACACGACTTGGCAATAAAATTCAATCCCTTCAGCTTCCGGGATAATATCGCTTCGGCGAATCATTTCTTCTATCATGTTCGCCTGAATTTCTTTATTAAAATCATTGCTTACTATGTGGCTCAATTCGTGAACCACTTCTTTTTTTGCCTGTTCTCGTGATAACGACTTACTTATAATTATCGAATAACTGCCGTCCTCGTTTTCTATTACAGAGGCTTTAGCGTAGGGAATAGAAGCAAATATTATATTAATTGTCATTATATTCTTCCTTGGCTTTTAGATATTTAATAAAATTGTACGCTTCTTGCATTTGTTCTTTTGTTAAATCTCTACTTGCACTAAATAAAACGCGTAAGTCTTTATTTGTTCTTAACTCTTCGGCATATTGTGCTGTTTGAGGATTAATATAATAGCCGTCGTTTTCATCGTATGTAGAGGTTTCTTTTTTAGGTTCGTCCCAGCCCATTAAATACACCGGCGATACATTGTAGGCGGCGGCAAGCTTTTCCAGTTTATCAGCCGGCACGGCAATATCAGCTTTTTCATATCTTGAAATAGTAGCATTGCTTACGCCTATTAATTTCCCGACTTCATCCATTGTTAAATCTGCTGCCAACCTAGCTTCTTTAAGCCGTCTTGCTAGTCCTTGTTTTTCTTCAGTAATATCTTGTCCCCAACGGTTCTTTGCTGACATATTTATTACTCCTTTATAACAACCCGACGATAATTTAATGACAATATAGCCTATTTCTGCCTAACCGTCAATATTTTTTACATTAAATTAAAAAATTCTGCCTAAAAGGTATTTACATTGTAACAAAACCGTGATACAATGAACTTGCCTTTAAGGCAGAAAGGAGAAAACAATGAAGATACAAGCGGATAGAATCCGCGGGGAAATCGTTGCCCGTGGATTTAAACAAAAAGACCTTGCAAAGGCACTTGGCATAACGGCTCACGCCTTTCAATACCGTCTAAAAACTGGACGTTTTAATTCTGACCAGTTGTATACGATTGCCAAAATGCTCAAATTGGAAAACCCTTGGCAAATTTTTTTTGCTGAAGACCTTACCTAAAAGGCAGAAAGGAGAAAAAACACATGAGAGAAAGAAGCATTACGTTTGGTTGGGCGGGGTTTCCCGCTGAACATGCTCAATCATTAAGAAGAAAAATTGCTGCGGCATGGGCAAGGCGGCACAGGGCAACAACAACGCCTAAATTGATAAGGCACCTTGTTAGAGAATGCCGCATTGCAGACGCTGAAGCGGTGAAAGAAGCGGCAGTATGAACGCCGTAATGACGGCGAAGGAAGTAGCCGACTTTTTCCAAATTTCCGTAAATGCAGTATATGCCATGCGGAACGAGGGAAAAATTCACGCCTTGGAAGTTCCTGGGCTGCGTTTCTCCCGTGAAGAAGTTGAAGCGTTCGCAACGCTCAGGGCTGAATATTCGGCTACAGAGTGCCGAAGGCTTAAGGCTGAGTGTGAACGGCTACAAGATGAAAACGAATGGCTTAGAAGTCAAATCAGGAAGATTACAAGCGACTTGCTTGTAATTAGTAATGAGATTTAGAGAGGAGTCAAAAATGGCAAAAATGGATAGTTTTCTTAATCGGTTAGACGACATTATGTACGAGGTATGGAAGCTTAAAAACGACACAGAGCGGTACAACGCGAGCTATGGAATGCGGGCAAAAGCAACCGCGAAATTGGAAGAATGTTTTCGCACCTTAAACGACGTAGAGTTGATTTTTTTCAGATATGAAAAGGAGACGAAAAATGATGAATAACGAATTAATACAACCGCCCGCATGGGTCAACAGCCGCCACGGGCTGACGGAAGGAAAGGAGATCCGTTTTACAGAAAAAAGCGAGGTGAGCGAATGGAAAGAAACAGCGGCTTTATGGCTGTATATCGGCGGCATGATTATCTTCGCCGCAGCACTGTAAATAAGAAAAGAGCCGTGACGGCGGCAACCATCACGACTCAGGGTTAAAAGGTACAAGGAGATTATAACATGACGGACAAGGAATATAAAGACCGTGAAGAGCGGGTATATAGAGCCATACAGGCAATATCCGAAAAGGCTTTATGCGTCTCTTCGGGCGGCAGAACGCTTGTAGACGGTGCTTACAAGAACGAAACAGAAGCATTTCGCTACCGCAAGCACCTTAACAACGCAGAGTACGGATTTGAAGACTTGTTTAACCTTGTCGGCGAACTTGGCAAGGTTCTTGAAGAACTTGAAGAAGAATACGAGGAGGAAAAAGAAAATGGCAACGCTTTATAACATTAATCAGGAACTTTTGAACTGCATTACGGTAGAGGACGGCACGACGGTTAACACCGAAACAGGGGAAGTAATCGACGTAGCCGCATTGGAAGCCTTGGAACTTGAACGGAGTGAGAAAATCCGCAACATAGCGTTGTGGATTAAGAATTTAAAATCTGACGTTACTGCCTTGGACGCGGAAGAAAAGGCTTTTAAGGCACGTAAGGACGCGGCGAAGCGGAAAGCCGAACAATTAAGTGGCTACCTCGCAAGCGTCTTGAACGGCGAGAAGGTAACCGGCACGGACTTCGCAATCAGCTGGCGAAAGTCTACAGCCGTCAACGTGACCGACGAGAAGGCAATCCCGCCGACGTTTCTCGTTCCTCAACCGCCTAAGGTTGACAAGACGGGAATAAGCAAGGCGTTGAAGAACGGGGAAGCCGTGAGCGGTGCGGAACTCGTCGAAAGACAGAACATGACCATTAAATAGAGGTGATACGGATGAAGGAAATACCGTTACTTACAGCTAATGACATTGAGTGTCGTATACAGAAGATAACGAATGAAGGGGCGATTCTTTTACTCTATAAGACGGCACGTGCAGATATGCGTATCCTTGACGAGGTCGTAGGCAATATGAATTGGCAACGCCACCACGAGGTTATAAACGGAAATCTGTTTTGTACAATCTCCATTTACGACCCCGACAAAGGGCAGTGGATTGGCAAGCAAGATTGTGGTGTGCCGTCCAATATGCAAGGCGAAAAGGGCGAATCATCGGATGCCTTTAAAAGAGCCGGCTTTTCGTGGGGCATAGGGCGAGAATTATATGATAGTCCGTTCATATGGATAAGCGGAAAAGTCGATAAGTACGACCGCTTTCACGTAACAGAAATTCAGTACGACAGGGAAAAACGGGAATTTACTAAACTTGTTATTCAGGACGACAAAGGAAAGGAGCGGTACAGGCTTAACAACTTGAAAAAGCAATGCCCTAATTCAACGGGCGACAGGAAAGAAAGAGGAATAAAAGCCATTACAAACCTTGTGAAGGAACACAAAGCACAAGAACCCTTTACTGATTGGCTCAAAGACACCATGAACACAGACAATATAGACGGCTTAACAGTAGAACAGTTAGAGAGCGTTTATAAAGGCTTTAAGAAATGGCTTGAGTCATGAAATTTACAACGAAGGGAATACAGGTAATTAAGTCTTTCGGAGTCGGGTTATTCATTCCGTCTCCGAAGGACAACGAATTAAGTAAAATCCTACCGACGGAAGAATATACGGTAGAGATTAAAAAAGTATGCAAAAAAAGAAGCCTAAACGCTAACGCATTTTGTTGGGTACTTTGCCAAAGAATCGCGGAGCATTTAAGCAAGGACGGGCAGTATTCAAGCCGTGAAGACGTCTACCGTAAGGCGATTAAAGACTGCGGACACTTCACGCCGATACCTGTAAAGGTGGAAGCGGTGGAACGGTTCAAGGCGATATGGGCGGCTCATGGCATTGGGTGGATTACCGAGGATTTAGGCGAAGCGAGGAGGGCGAAAGGGTACAGAGTCCTTGCCGCTTACCATGGGTCAAGCACTTACGATACCGCCGAGATGACGCGGTTAATTGACTGCTTGACTGATGAGTGCAGTCAGTTAGGGATACGCCTTGAACCGCCTGAATACATGCAATCACTCATAAATGATTGGGGGCAAGCGAATGATAGTCAATCAGTACGGAACGTATAGACAGCATGGACATAGAAACACACGGCTGTACAACATATGGAGTGGCATTAAAGCCCGTTGCAACCGCAAAAACAACCCTGATTACAAGCTCTACGGAGCAAGAGGCATAAGGGTATGCGACGAGTGGAACGATTTCATGGGGTTCTACTTATGGGCGACGGCAAACGGATACGGCGAAACGCTCACAATCGACCGTATCGACACGGACGGAGATTACACGCCGAATAATTGCCGTTGGGTCAGTTGGAAGACGCAAGCGAATAACAAGAGGAACAATCACATGATTACGTTCCGCGGGAAGCGGGCAACCTTGCAACAGTGGGCAGATGTTATAGGGATTAAGGCAAATACCTTGCTCTACAGACTTCGCCGAGGTTGGAGCGTGGAAAGGGCGTTGACAGAATGAACAAGAACACTAAGCAAGACCGCGAATTATTCCGCAAGACGAAGCGGCAAGCGATTGAGCGAGATAGAAATTGTTGTGTGTTATGTGGCAAATACGGGTGCGATGTTCATCATATCGTCTTTCGTTCACAGGGCGGCAAAAGTACTCTTGATAACCTTGTATGCCTTTGTCGTGAGTGTCATAACGACAAGGCACACGGAGCAAAAGCAAGGATATACAGAGAGATGTTCCAGTTGTATACAGCCAGGGCTGAACACGGAGACCCGGACTTTGATTGAAGGAGAACAAATGAGTAAAGGAAAACGATATTACTGGTTGAAGCTAAAAACGAACTTCTTCGACAGCAAAGAAATGTTACGACTGCGAAGCATTGCTGGCGGTGATACGTACACAATCATTTATTTGAAGATGTTGTTGTTGTCGCTTAAGACCGACGGACTTCTTGAATACGACGGAGTAGACGCAACTCAAGACGAAGAAATAGCGTTGTTGCTCAGGGAAAGCTTGGATAACGTAAAGCTTACAATTGCGTTTTTAAAGCGAGTTGGACTTTTGGAAGTAGTGAACAAAAACGATTTTTTCCTCAATCAAGTACCTGTATTAACTGGTAGCGAAGCAGAGAGTACGGTACGTTCTCAAAAATGCCGACAACTCAAGCGGGAAGCTGTAGAACAGATTGAGAGTAATAAAAAAACGTTGCAATGCAACGCTAATGCAACGCTAATGCAACAAAAACGCAACGCCAGAGAAAGAGATAAGAGTATAGAGAAAGAGAATAAGAGTAAGAAGGAAAAAACATATAGTCCTTCTCTACCTTCGGTAGCTGAAGATGTTGTAACTTTTCTAAACTCTGTAACTGGCAGTTCTTACAGAAGTACGACAGATAAGACACGCAAGCTAATAGCAGCACAACTTACAGAAGGCTTTACGGTTGATGACTTTAAAGTCGTCATCACAAAGAAAGCCAAAGAATGGCAAGGAACGGATATGGCTCAATATTTGAGACCTGAAACGCTGTTCGGGACGAAGTTTGAAGGTTATCTTAATCAACCCGAAGTACGGAATAATAGGCGATCGCCTATAAGCCGAGCAGAGCAAGAACGGCAAGAAGCAATAAACGTTGTGAATGAATTAATTGCAGAATACGAAGAAGAGGAGCGACAGAATGGACAAAGTAAACACGACGAAAGCAATAGCACCGCTTCAATTGGCTTTTAAGGGTGCATTAGAAAAAGACAGACTACAGTTCTACGTCATGATGTTATCGGACATACCGCCTCAAATCTTAGACGCGGCAGTAAAAAAGCTGATTATGACGAACAAGTTTTTGCCGTCGATAGCTGAAATACGCGAAACGGCTTACGGAATTAAAGACACGATAAGCGGAACGGCCGCACCCGACGAATCGGAAGCATGGGGCGAAGTCGTTAAGGCAATTCAGTCCGTGGGGTACTACGGCAAACCGAAGTTTAGTCACGAAGCCATAACAGCTGCTGTTAATAATATCGGATGGCAAGACATTTGCACCACTCCGAACGAAGGAACGAATACACTACGGTCACAGTTCAGACGAGCGTATCAACTGGCAGCACAGCGGCAAAAGGATAACCGAGATAACGCGGTGCTTGGCATAAGTCCGAATAACGAGAAGTTAAAGCAACTTACGGGGAATCTTGTGAAGCGGTTGAGTTAATTCAATTTATAGAGGAGACACAAGGCAATGAAAGAGTACGTATTTAGTTTTAGTAACGAAATGGAGTCAAACGGCAATAAGTACAATATTCCGGAAGAAACCGCTTATGGTCCCTATGATTCCGAGAAAGAAGCTATTCTCGAAGCTATACGAATGTGCGAATATTACAATCTTAACTTTACGCACTTGTTCATAGGAAAGGCGGGATACTTTGTTCCTCGAATAGACGCAGATTTGGTTTTAGGGGATTTAGTACAACGAGCTGTTGATAACGGATACGATGATTACGAATACCTTGCAAATGTCAAAAACGAACATATAAAAGAGCTTGATAATATGCTTACCGAAGTCTATCTTGCGTGGGAAAATAAGCACCCCGAATATCGCAACAATTATTATTTAATGACCCACCCGGTTAGATACTCTATCAGTGACTTAAAAGAAGAAATGGAAAATAAGCGAAAAGGAGAATAACCATGAAAAATACAGAAAAGCGGTACATGACAATGAAAGAAGCAATGGAGTACACGGGCATGGGCGAGTTAACACTACGGGGGATATTAGCGGATATCGACGTATATCCGGTACAGCCTGGCGGGAGCGGTACAAGACGGTTTGTTGACAAAGCGGATATAGATGAAGCGTTCCGAATTTTAAAAGACAAGGAGCGAGTTATACGGCATACACGAAGTGGCCGGCACCCGTTTTAATTAAAAGATTTGAGCGAAAAAAGGAGATCCGAAAATGAACACAGTAAATCTTGAGGGAAATTTATCACGAGATATTGAAATCAGCTTCACGAAGTCAGGCATGGCAGTCGCAAGGGGAAGCGTCGCATGTAACAGACGAGTAAAGGACGGTAATGAGTGGAAAGACGTTGCGGACTTTGTTCCGTTCGTAGCCTTCGACGCGTTGGCAGAAGGCATGAGCGAATGGACTAAGGGTACACGGGTCTGGGTAGTAGGCAGATTCTCAACAACGAAGTATGAGAAGAACGGCGAAACCCGATACTCATCGAATGTAGTCGCGACAGGAGCGGGAACGGCAATATTCCCTTATAAGAAGAAAGACGGGAAAGATTCAGGATTTAACGGATTAGGCACGGAAGTTGACGAGGAAATTCCCTTCTAATAGCAAATAAATTAAAAATTTGGCACTTCTGACGAGTTTTAAGGTGGCTAACGATAAATTTATCATACAAGACCATAAAACTCGTTAGAAGCCAAAATACGACGAAAAAGGAGTAAGCGAAAATGGACAATAAAAACGAACGGGACGAAATTTTGGAACTCATTGAAGAGATGATGAAAGGGTTCGGATTGACTGAGACGAATCTACGCAATCCGATTAACGGACAGATAGAAGAAGCCGACGAGATTCACAAGCCTAACCACTACAACTGGAGAGGGATTGAGTGCAAAGACGTTATACGGCAGTTGTTAGGGTCGGAAGGATACAAACGATATTGTGAAGGGAACGTCATTAAGTATCTGTATAGATATACGAAAAAGGGTACACCTGCAACGGACATTGCGAAAGCCGCGGAGTACTTAAGGATGATTGCGGAAGAGGAAGCGAGGAGCGAGGAAGATGAATAAGGCTGAACGCGAAGAAGTGGAAAAAGCAATAAAAATATTGGAACTGGAAATTGAGTATGCCGAGAGGAGTTCTTGGTACGATGACGATATTACGGTTTCTGAGGAATGGATATGGGAAGCGGTGAAGAAGCTTAAGGCAATAAGCAACAAAACGGAAGGAGATAAGCATGAACGGACTTGAGTTAATCGGCTATATATGCAAGTCGGTAATGTTCTTAGTAACGGGTATGCTCTTAATCATGATATACGCGGAGATGAGTAAGCGATGATAAGAAGTAAAAAGACAGTAATAGACGGGATTACATTCGACAGCAAAACAGAAGCGGAGTATTACGAGTATCTTAAGAGTCTCGAAAAAGACAAAAAAATACACCGTCTTCGCTGTCATCCCATGTATGTATTGCAAGACCATGTTGAGCGGCGCGGGAAGAAGTATAAGGCGATTAAGTATATAGCTGATTTCGAATACTGGAACGAAGAAGAAAAAACGCATGTAGTCGTAGACGTTAAAGGATACGCTATGGAAGACGCGAAATTGAAGCGAAAGTTATTCGCGTACAAGTATCCGTTTTATAAGCTCGTATGGGTCGCAAAGTCTAATAAGTATAGTAAAACCGGATGGATTGATTACGACGAATTGCAGAAGTTAAGACGGAAGGCGAGGAAGGAGCGGAAGAATGGCACGAAGGAATAAACGACGGCATTACCAAGCTCCGCGGATAGTGATACTTGGAAAGACGGCAGAGAAGAACAATAAACCGCGTGAATCCGTGTCACGGTGTGCGTTCTGCGGTCGTCCGTTGTTCCGTGAATCGGCTTGGCATTGGATGTATGACGAGTTCTGGCAGCGAGTAAAGAAGTGTAATAATGAGGCCATATGCAGAGAGTGTCGGAGTCAAGAAGGCGAGGACGCTTATATTACGGCGGTTACGGGAAGGAGACCGAGACATGACGATGAAGAAGTACACGAAACGGAAGCCTGATACAGTAAGGGCAATTCAATTTACGGGCGAAAACGCAGATGAGATATTGATAGAGTTTTTCGGGAGTTGCGAAACTTTTTCGCTCAACGTCACGTGGGAAACAGGTGGGAACGGCGAGCGTGTGAAAGGACTTACGCTAAACAGTGATTATGTAGTAGACTGCGAGCTTTTGGAAGGGGATTATCTCGTTAAAACTATGAGTGGGGAACTTATCGCTTACGGCGAAGATAGATTTTTGGAATTATACAAGGAGGAAGAATGATAGAAAAAATATTAATTCGCGTAGGAACAGTAATTGCAGTTTTGGGGGCGATTGGTGTAATTGCAGCAATTCATATACAGGCATATGACAACCTCCAGATGTCTGACTTCCTATTCTTTATATCCTTTTTTGATTGCGTGTTAGGAATGCTGTTGGTGTGCTTTGCGAAATAGGGAGAATAATATGAACGGACGGGAATATCTTGAGTATGTGCGAAGCTTAAACGTCAGACTAAGAATAAAAGAAGATCGCATTGAGCAACTACGCAAAGATATATGTACACTACAAGCAATTGACTACAGCAAAGACAGGATAAGCGGAACGAGTTCATCGGATATAAGCGACAAGATTATCAGACTTGATGAGTTGATAAGCAAGACTTCTACGGAATGGGATAGATTAATTGATGAGCGGGAAAAGGCTGAGCAATTAATTAATTCATTATTCGACGTGTATGAGCGGCGAGTATTACAGTTACGGTATGTGTATTGTAAAGGCTGGAACACGGTTGAAGACGGTCTGAATATGTCACACAAACAGACCTTTAGAGTTCATAAACGGGCATTACTTCATTTTAATGAACTTTATAGAAGAGGACATAAGATGACACAATATGACACTGAATGACACAATCTAAGTATGATATAGTGTATATGTAAAAAGTAGGGGATGAAGTTCATGAGTGAACTATTCCGAGGAGACAGCTGCGGCGAGTCTCAACCACTAATTCTATATGTAGTTTATTTACAGGTTGGGGCGGTCACATTGGCCGCCTTTTGCCGTAAAAAAAATAAGCCCTCTTAATTGAGGGCTTTTATTATGACTAAATTTCGTAAAATTCAGTTGCGGAAAAATCGGGAGTATCTTTAATCACTCTGTTTTGCCATACCAGTTGTTTGGTCTGACGGTTTACCGAGAAGAGTAAGACCGTTTTAGCTTTCGGGCTAAACCCTAATTCTTTGTAAAAATTAGAGGTAAAGCAAAAACCGTTATGCAGAATTTCGACAGTTTTTTTAGTGCCTATGGAAGTTTTTAAAATATTTTTTTGTTCATTACAAACGGCATAAATAAGCCAATAGAAAGAAGGTGAGAACATATGACTGAAGAGAAAAAGAGTGAAAAATTAAATCCGAAGCAAGAAAGATTTGCCATTGAATATATTAAAGATATGAACAATACAAAGGCTGCTGAAAGAGCCGGATATAGTAAGAAAAGTGCTTATATGCACGGTTGCAGGCTGATAAATAATGATAAAGTACGTAAAAGAGTCGCAGAACTAGAATCAGAAGTAAAAAATGAAGCGATTGCAACAGCTCAAGAGGTTGAAGAGTTCTTAACGTCAGCAATGCGAGGGCAATTAACGGAAGAAAAGAGCTATAAAAACGCGAAAGAGAAGAAGGAAAAACAGATCGCAATGAAAGAGCGAATAAAAGCGGCTGAGCTTCTCGCTAAGCGTTACGCGTTGTTGACGGAAAAGACGGAGTTAAGCGGTAAAGATGGACAGCCGATTGTTATAGAGTTCTCGCATATGCGACGGAACGAAGATACAGAATAGTCTTATATACATGAGGGAAATGGAAACACTGAAAATGATAGAAAAATTCCTTGGAGTTGTATAAAAGTATCGTATAAGCACGGGATAGAAGAAGAAAAACGGAATAAATATGAATATTACAATCGATTACATGCCGAATGTGCGGCAAGATGAATTTCATATATGTAACGCTCCGTACGCGGTTTACGGCGGTGCAAGAGGCGGGGGAAAGACGAAAGCACTCGTCATGGACTGTCTCGCTTATTGTCTTGAGCATAACGGCTGTAATGCGTATTTGTTCCGAGAAACGTATCCGAACTTAGAAGCAAACGTAATTAGAGAATGGAAGCGGTCAGTTCCGAGAGAGCTATACGAATACTCAGAACAGAAGCATATTGCGACGCTTATAAACGGATCTAAAGTATTATTCCGATATGTACGTACAGAGAAGGACGCGGAAACGTACCAAGGTCAAGAGTTTGACTACCTTGGCATTGACGAATTAACGAAGCATACAGAGCGAACAGCTGAGTTATTAACGGCGTGTCTTCGTTCGTCTCGTGGCTTTCCTGTCCGCTTCCGCGGGTCGTGCAATCCCGGCGGCAAGGGGCATGGATGGGTTAAAAGAAAATACGTAGAAGCGACTGAATACGGGAAACATGAAGTTATCGACAGGACAACGGGATTGGAAAAGATGTTTATACCGGCTCGTGTTTACGATAACGACGTACTTATGAAGAATGACCCAAATTACGTAAAGCGTCTTGAAGCCTTGCCGGAGCAAGAGAAGAAGGCGTTTTTATACGGTGACTGGGATGTATTTATTGGACAAGTTTTTACGGAGTTCAACAGAGATAAGCACGTAGAAGAACCGTTTACTATTCCTGACGACTGGTTAAGAGTGCGTTCGATGGACTGGGGCTTTTCAAAGCCGTTTTCAATTCATTGGTATGCGATTGATTACGACGGCGTAGCCCATTGTTACCGCGAATATTACGGCTGTACAGGCGAACCGGATGAAGGGTTAAAGCTAACACCGGATGAAGTGGCTGCCGAGGTCGTGAGGTTATCGGGCAATGAACGATATGCGTATGACGTAGCTGATAAAGCGATATGGCAAAAAGACGACCGAATGAAATGGAGCATACAAGGCGAAAGTATTGCGGAAATCTTTGAACGTCACGGAATTTACTTTACACGTTCTAATTCTGAACGCATTGCGGGTAAACTAATGGTTCATCAGTACTTAAGGGAAGGTAAAATTAAATTCTTCTCGACGTGTAAGCACATGTTAAGAACGCTACCGGAGCTTGTGTACGATGAGTCAAAACCCGAAGACGTGGACACAACTCAAGAGGATCATGCGTACGATGAGTTGCGGTATTTCTGTATGAGCCGACCGATTAAGCCGACACGACAGAAGAAGGAATTTAGCGACGGATATAAAACGATAGATGACAGTGAAGAGGTGACAGCATGGGGGATTTAAAAAGCTTTGATATAGAAGCGGCACGGCGAAGAGTTAAAAGTGCGTTGAGTGCTACTAGCGATTGGCGAGAACGAGCCAAGGAAGATTATGAGTTTATGCAAGGTAAGCAGTGGGCTGACGCTGATTTATCGCGTATGAAGAAGGCGGGAAGACCGGCAATTACGATTAATCGAATCAGACCGGTTATAAACCTTCTTTGCGGTTACGCTGCACAAAATGAAACGGAACCCGACTTTCTTCCGAGGTCTGAAGAAGACGATAGAATAAGCCGAGTAGCTAAAGGCATTACTAAGTATTGCTTAGACCGTGCAAATTATCAGCGAACAAAGAATAAATGTTTCAGAGATAAAGTTATATGCGGTCTCGCGAATTACTGGATTACGTACGATTTTGATTACTCGCGGCTCGACGGGACTATCAAGATTGACAGAGTAAGCCCGTTCGATGCGTTTATAGACCCTGAAAGCCAACAAGAAGACTTGTCAGACGCTCAGTATTGCGGGCGGTATTCATGGGAAAGCCCTGACAAGTTACGGCAAATATACAGCGACAAGCAGAAAGAAATAGACACACTGCAGCATAAACTTGACAGTACGGAAACAGCTGTTGATACGATAAATACGGAAAAACTTTGGTATGACACCGACTTCAAAAAAGTACGAGTAGTTCAGTATTGGTATAAAGAGTACAAAACTCAAGAAGTCTATATGACTAAAGAAGGCGTTGTTACAGAAGATAATCCGTTGTTTATACAACTCAAAGCGACAGGAACACCGCCGACAACAATACCGAAGACGGTTATACGATACGCGACGTTTTGCGATGATGTATTATTGGAAGACGGCGAAAGTCCGTATAAGCATGGCAAATTTCCGTTGGTGCGGGAATATTGTTATTACACCGGGGAACTGTCAGACGCTGAGTTAGAACCGGCGGGCGTTGTGCGAGATATTAAGGACGCACAAAGGGAACTTAATAAGAACCGCAGTCAACGTATGCATGTTGTCAATCAGCAGTCTCTTGGCGTTAAATTCTGGAC
>OGYS01000748.1_pt1 | contig 20913 bp, 20 predicted proteins | sample 1576611 | NCBI WGS metagenome assembly OGYS01 (sample SAMEA3541571, study PRJEB24748) | human gut metagenome | biome: human gut; feature: human-associated habitat; material: faeces | place: China | collected 2012
AGATAAGTGCCAGTCCGGAGAATGCCAAATAGCATCTGGTGTGCGATGTTGCATGGTATCCGCCAATGTAGATTCGCTGTGGGATAAACCCAATCAAAAATGAAAGTGCGTACCGCACATCACCACACACAACAGCGATTAAAACAACAAGCAGAACGCTCACAACAGATGATATGAGCAACTCGTACCCATAGACATACGCATCCGCCTTTGCTTCATCTATCACTTTTTGCTCGCAGAAAAGACGGACTGATTTTTGAGACAGCGTGCGTTCCCACATTGCAGTTGCGCCACCTTATCTTCTGATTTTTGCTTCACTGTATCATAAATTTCAGCAAAATCAAGAGGTTTGGCAAAACTGGTCGTTCTGGTGACAAAAGTGGTAGGTCAGGCTACTTGTAAGGAGCCTTTGCACAGTCTATAATAGTAGCAGGACATTATTTTGTGGAGGTTGTCGAAATGCTGAAGTACCACGTTGCAGTCTGCGATGATGAGAAATCAGACCTTGATGGCATTGTTCAAAGCGTCCAGCAGTACGATGTGCAAGGCTGCTTTGACATTGAAACTTACATGAATGGAAACGAACTTCTGAGCGAATTGCAAATGCAGAAGAAATCCTTTGATCTGCTTCTTCTCGATATCGAGATGCCATCCAACGGTTTTCAGCTGGCGCAGTCTTTGATTCAGATGGAGAAGCATCCTTTGGTGGTATTTGTCACGAAGCGGCATGAGTACGCTGTGCAGGGATATGGCATTGCATTCCGCTACCTTGTCAAACCTTTGGATCAGACGCTGTTCGCTGCGGCAATGGATGCCGTCCTTCAGGAACTGAACTCCAAACATTTCACGATCGAATACGATGGTGTTACCATGTCCTTGGAAACATCGGACATTTACTTTCTGGAAAGCCACGGACATAAAGTTCTGATTCACTGCAAGGAGCAAGACCTTACATTGCGAATGAGCATTCCTGAAGCCTTGGAGCAGCTTCCCAAACGGTGCTTTGTGTCACCACACAAAAGTTATCTCGTCAACATGGAACACATTGTTTACGCTACGGGAACCGCTGTTTTTCTTTCCAGCGGACATCAGCTGCCGATCAGCAGGAGGAAGCGTCAGGAGTTCAATCAGATCTTCAACGCTTATTTGGGAAGATGATGCTTTATTATTTCGTTGAGTTTGCAGGGAGCTTTGCCAACATTGCCCTGTTGCTGCTTTTTATCGGTCGGCTGTTTCCCAAAAAGGAGCCCGTCTCAAGGTGGTTCTATGCCTATGTTGCACTCTTGATTGCTGGGCAGTGTGCTTTGAGTTTATTCCCGGATTGGGTGACGCAGCGCACGATCTATCTTTTAGTTGGCGGATTTTTCCTTGCATTGCTGTTCTATGAGGTTCGACCGTGGCAGGCGGTTTTTGCAAGCGGAGCTTTCTTCACACTGATTGCTTTGGTGGAAGTGCTTGCAATGCTTCTGATTGGGCTGCGTATCCCGGATACCGACATTCTAATGCAGGCTGGGGCAGCACGGTTGGTCTATGTTGTTTTTTCAAACCTGATTCAAATTCCACTCGTAGTCCTGATCTCACATTTTTTCAGCCGAAAAGGAAATGCTCTGCGTATCCTATGGCTGCTGCCGATCATTGCGATTCAAATCGCAAGTATTGCTGTCTGTTATGTGGCACAGTATCATGCTGCGGATGAGTATTTCCCGGATTATATGGTCGGTCTTATGGCGGTGCTTCTCCTTATAAACATCCTGATCGTGTTCTATGTGGAAGCTCTCCGGGAAAATGAACTGGAAAAATTCAAAGTTAAGTTCAACGAACAGCAGTACAATCTTCAAATGGAATACTACCAGCAGCTCAAAGAACGCCAGGAAGAAGTCCGTTCTCTGCGGCATGATGTGAAGAAATACATCCTGGCGATGCAGGCAGTTGCAGAACACGGTGATACCGAAGAACTTCACAAGATTGCGCAGGCTGCCACGGATGTTTTCGAGCGTTCCACAAATATTTCTGCGGTCGGAAATCCTGTTGTTGATGCTCTTTTGAATTATTACTTACGAATTGCGGAAAGGAATAACATCAACGTCAAACTGGATGTGACGATTCCTGAAGTCCTGACGATCTCATCGTTGTCTTTGAGCATCATTATCGGAAACACATTTGACAATGCCATCGAAGCCTGTTGCGACCTGCCAGCGGAACAGAGAATCATTCATCTACAGCTGCGCAAGCAGTATCGAAGCCTCTTCTATCGGCTGGAAAACCCATACAGTGATACTTCTCGCGGAATCCGCATCGGAGAGTATCACGGTTACGGACTAAAAAATATAAATCGTATCGTTCAGGAGAACCATGGTGACTTCTATACGAAAAAGAAAGACGGTGTGTTTACCGTCCAAGTCCGCCTGAACTGCGAAAATTAAAACATTCTCCTAAAACATTGCTTTGCTTTTGCTTGTACTTTGTGTGTTTCATTCATCTGATGTATTCATTATCCTGAAGTGTTGACACACATCAATACTTATGTTATCATTCCCAACAAATCCACAGCGATTTCTGTAAAGAAACGATTCTGTGCGGTTTTATTTCCTGCGAAGATTTACCGCCCCGCAACACACCCGATCATTTTGCCGTCTGTTTCACCCGACAAAATCCTTCGCCTGTACTGCGTGGGCGGTATTTTCTTTTTGGGGAAGCCGTACCTTGAGAATTTCATGAGCCGTCCGAGCGTGATACCGGCTTTTCGGCCAACGCCGCTGCAAAACAGGGGCAGGAACTTCGTTCGGAGCAAACGGCGATCAACATACACGAGCAGCGGAACTCTCTACTTATTTTTGCGTCTTAACAATTCGGAAACAACTTTCGGAAATGCGTTTTGAGCGCAGCGGTGGAGAGCAAGAACCGTCCCGTGGCCACAAATTTTCAATTCTTGAAAATTTCCTGTCCATCCGGGACTTCACTTCTCAAACTCTTGCGAGTTTTCCAAGTGATCTTGTTGGGGCGTGCCTGCCCCAAACCCTGCTCATGGTTCGCACCTGACGGTGCGAATAGCAACGGCGTGTCGTGCCTTACATAACTTCACCGAGGAGTTATCGAACAGACAGGAGGTACAATGACCAAAACGAATGTTCAATCGACCCCTAGCGATTCCCAGCACCACGACACGCCGAACAACAAAACGCACGTCATCAAGTTCCGTGTGACAGCGGAGGAAAAAGCGTCACTGGAACTCACTTGCAAACTCCTGAATCTCTCCCTCTCCACTTTTATCCGCCGCGCCATCCACAACGTCAAGATCGAGAAAACGGTCATCGTTGCCAGTGGTGGCGAAGAAACTCTGACCGCCGTTTCCACCCTGCTTGCCCAGTGCAGCAAGGTGGGCACCAACCTCAACCAACTTGCAAGGCACTTCAATTCCGGCGGTGCGGACACCGAGCAGATCCGGGCGAAACTCCTTGACGAACTTGCAGACCTGACCGCATTCCGGCTCAGCGCCGAGAAAGTTCTGGGTGAACTGTATGGCAACGCTCAAGCATATCGCCTCTAAAAACTCGGACTACACCGCTATCGAAGCGTACCTCGTTTACCAGCACGATGCGTTCACCGGGAAGCAACTTCTGGATGAACAGGGAAAGCCGAAGCTGCGGGAATCCTACCTGCTCGACACCCTTGAGTGCGGCGATTTCTCGTTTGCAACGGCCTGTCTGCTGGCAAACCGCAAGTATGGCAAGAACACCCAACGCGATGATATTAAGAGCCATCAGTATATCATCAGCTTCGACCCCAGAGATGCAGCCGACAACGGCTTGACCATGGAAAAAGCACAGGCACTTGGCCTGAAATTCTGCGAAGAAAACTTCTCCGGTCACCCCGCCATCGTCTGCACTCACCCGGATGGGCATAACCATTCGGGAAACATCCACGTCCACATTGTGATCGGCAGTATCCGCACACGAGAAGTGGAACGTAAGCCCTATATGCAAAAGCCCCGTGACTGGCGTGAGGGTATGAAGCACTCCAGCACAGCCCAGACCATGCGGCACCTCCGTGTCGAGGTAATGGAGCTGTGCGAAAGTGCCGGACTGTACCAGATCGACCTGCTCAACGGCTCGAAAGAGCGCGTGAGCGAAGCTGAGTATTGGGCGCGTAGGCGTGGTCAGTTGAAACTTGACCGTGAGAACGCAGCCCTCACCGCAGCTGGACAGCCGCCCCAGCAGAAGAAGTTCGAAACCGTGAAAGATACCCTGCGGAAACAGATTTCTTCGGTGTTGTACCGCACAACGAGTTTTGAAGATTTTTCTGACAAGCTCATGCAGCAGTACGGCATTGCCGTCAAGGAAAGTCGTGGACAGCTCAGCTATCTGCCCACTGGCAGAACAAAGTTCATTCGAGCGAAACATCTCGGTGACAAGTTCGATAAGGCGGCAGTGCTTGCCACGTTGCAGGCAAACGCAGAGCGCAAACCCAAGGTACAGTCCAAGCAGGATACCATCGGGAAACTGATCGACATCCAGTCGAGGATGACCGAGGGCAAAGGCATTGGCTATAAGCGTTGGCTCACGAAACACAATCTCAAAGTTATGGCACAGACCGTGAAGCTTCTGCAGGAAAAGGGCTTGACCGACGAAGACGCTCTGAACCAGCGCATCACCGAACTGGAAACCAAGTATCACGACTCGCTGGCGGTGGTGAAAGACCTCGAAGGTCGCATGAAAACCAACAATGAGCTGCGCTATCACATCGCAGCCTACACCAGCACCAAGAATGTCGCACAGCAGCTAAAGACCGCCAAGCGCCCCGCAGTCTTTGAGGAACAGCATCGTGCAGAGCTGACAGCGTACCGGGCGGCAGCAGCCTATTTCAAGGCAAACAACATCACAAAGCTGCCCAGCCCGAAAAAGCTGGAAGCCGAGTATGCACAGCTGGCATCCGAAAAGGCAAAGTTCTACGAACAGTACAAGGAAGCCAAGGAAGAACTGTTCAAGCTGAAAACCGCAAAGCAGAATGTTGCGTCCTTTTTCCGGGAGGAAGAACCGGCGCAGCAGGAGAGATAAAGGAGTGTGCGTATGATCAACTTGAAAATCGACCCGGAGTTCCAGTCCCAGATTCCGCCTCTGACCGATGATGAATTCAAGCAGCTTGAAGAAAATATCCTGAAAGAGGGCAAGCTGATCTCTCCTTTGATCGTTTGGGGTAACACCCTTGTTGATGGTCACAACCGTTATGCCATCCTCCAGAAGCATCCTGAGATTTATTTTTCCACCATGCCGCTCCGATTTGAGAACCGCGAAGAAGCCGTTGCGTGGATCTGCCGGAATCAGTTGGGACGGCGAAACCTGAGCCCCGAACAGAAACGCTATCTGCTTGGGAAGCAGTACGAAGCCGAGAAGAAAGCTGCAAAAATCTTTCGGGGCAATCAGTACACTTTAGCCAAGAAAAGTGGTGGGTCTCACGATGATAACCACCACTCCGGGAAGAAAACCTGCGACCGGATCGCAGAAGAAAACGGTGTCAGCCGTGCCTCTGTTCTCCGTGCCAGCCACTATACACGAGGCATCGACATTGCGGACAACCTCTCTCCCGGCATCAAGCAGAAAGTCTTTTCCGGTGAAGTGAAGTTCACCAACGAAGAAATGTCCAAGCTTGTGCAGGCAAGTGTCGAGCATCGTTCAGATGTCCTTGCTCAAATCCTGCATCCAGAGGCATTGGAAGTGTTGGAATCTGCCAGCGCAGAATTTGAACCTGAAAAAGCGGAACCCGTTCCCATGCCCACACCACAAACAGAAGAATTTCGGTGCTATCATGTACCGGACGAGTTTATGAAGGTTTACAAATCTTTGAGCCGTGCGACCGAAATGATGAAAAACTCATGGAAGAAAACGCTCAAAAACAATCCCAGCTATTTCACTGACCCGGAAAAGCAGAAGGTTCTCCGCTTCGCAATGCAGCGACCTGCTAACTACCTGACTGAAATCGAAACCTATCTGGAAAAGGCTCTTGCAGAAGCCCTTGAAGAAGAAAAGACCGCATAACAGCAGACACCTGTAAGCCATCAATGAGCCACCAGCCGCAAGTGCAGGGTGGAAAACTTCCGCGCCCTTGCGCCTGATAAAAATTGGAACTTTGATTTTCTCGCCCGACTTTGCCACGGTGGGACGATCAAAGGAGCGTGCGTTTGAACAAAAAGAAAAAGTCCACAAACACTTCCCCTTATCCCGATGAAGTCATTGACCGTCTGGCACGGGCATTCTACCCGGCCATCCTTGCCTGCTGGAACAGCGAGGTAGGACAGCGGGAGTTTGCTGCATGGCAGGCGGAGCAGGCTCATCATGCCCCCAGCAAAGAAAAGCAGAGCGTTCCCGACGGGGAACGCCCTGTTGTACATATCGCTGTTATCTGTGGCTTTAATCGCAAGTTTTACAAGCAGAGCAATTCTCAACGACCTGTTTGCGATATGCAATTCACGGTTGTTGCCAACGAATCAAATCGTGAATTACGCTGGCAGGGTGCGTCCTATTCAGGGACGCACCCTGTTTTTGTTTTGTATTTAATCTTCTAATCCATGGTTCAGACTGTATTCGCTCAAACACCCTCTAGAATGGTATGCCGGAAGCAGATGCCTCAAAGCTGCCGACATCTCCGATTTTTCAAAAAGACTTGACATTCCCGGGTAGTTCTATATAATTATCAATGTTAATTACCTTCGATAATCGTTTGGAGAGGAATTTCATTATGACCATCGAACTGATCAAGCAGCTGCTGGATGCCTGCTATCTGGCAAAGCGGGCACGGGAGATGCTGCCTGCCCTGCCGGAGGGTGTGACATCCTCCTATATCCAGTGTCTGGATGTTATTCAGAAATTGCAGACCCGTGGCATCTGGCCGAAGATCTCTGATCTCAGCGATGCGCTGAATCTGCCCCGCCCCGGTGTGACCCGTACCGTAAAAGAGATGGAGCACAAAGGGTATCTGAGAAAACAGGTGTCCGCTGAAGATGGCCGCGTGACCTATCTGTTCCTCACCGAGAGCGGGCAAGCGCTTTCCCAGAAGTACAATACGGACTACTTCTCGCAACTGCTCCCGTATCTGGACGGCATTTCCGAGGAGGATGCAGCGTGCACCATCCAAACGCTGGAAAAATTCTATGCTATTATGTGCGAAAGGAAAGATTCTCTTGAAAAACGATAAGACCGATTTTACCCAAGGCCGCATTTTGCCAAAGCTCGCCTTTTTCATGCTGCCCATTCTGGGTGCGCTGGTGCTGCAGGCCGCTTACGGCGCAGTAGATCTTCTGGTAGTGGGGCGCTTTGGCTCCACTTCAGGCTTGTCTGCGGTTTCCACCGGTAGTCAGGTACTCAACCTCGTCACCTTTGTTGTCACCCAGCTTGCCATGGGTGTCACAGTGCTCATTGCCCGCTATCTGGGCGAAAAACGACCGCAGTACATCGGGCAAGTCATTGGCGGGGCAGCTGTTGTGTTCACCCTTCTGGCAGCTGCACTGTTCGTGGTGCTGGTGTTTTTTGCACGGCTTATTTCCAGTCTGATGCAGGCTCCTGCCGAAGCCCTGGACCTGACCGCCAGCTATGTGCGCATTTGCGGCAGCGGCATCTTCTTTATTGTAGCCTATAATATGCTCTCGGCTCTTTTCCGCGGTCTGGGCGACAGCCGCTCTCCGCTGATCTTTGTGCTGGTGGCGTGCATTGTGAATGTTATTGGCGATCTGGTGCTGGTGGCTGGTTTTCATCTGGATGCTGCCGGTGCCGCCATTGCTACGGTAGCAGCACAAGCCGTCAGCGTAATCTGTGCAATCGCAATGCTGCTGAAGAAGGAGCTGCCCTTCAAAATCCATCGCTCTGATTTCAAGCCGAACCCCCAGTGCAAAAAATTTCTGGGCATCGGTCTGCCGCTGGCTTTGCAGGAGTTTTTGACCCAGCTTTCCTTTCTGGCGCTCTGCGCCTTCGTCAACCGGTTGGGGCTGGAGGCATCTTCCGGCTACGGTGTGGCGTGCAAGATCGTTAATTTTGCCATGCTGATCCCCAGTTCTCTGATGCAGTCCATGGCATCCTTTGTGTCCCAGAACGTGGGTGCTGGCAATAAAAAACGCGCCGAGCAGTCCATGCTCACCGGCATTGGCATCGGTCTGGTGTTCGGCTGCGTCGTATTTGCACTGGTGTGGTGCAAGGGTGACGTTCTCTCCGGTCTGTTTACGGCAGATGCCGCGGTTATTGCCAACGGCTACGCCTACCTCAAGGGCTTTGCGCCCGAGACCATCGCCACTGCCATCCTGTTCAGCATGGTAGGTTACTTCAATGGCAACGACAAAACCCTCTGGGTCATGGTACAGGGGCTGGTGCAGACTCTGCTGGTGCGTCTCCCCATGGCGTATATTATGAGTATCCAGCCCAACGCCAGCCTGACGATGATCGGTCTGTCCGCACCCACCTCCACCGCAGTGGGCATCTTATTAAACATCTGCTTTTTCCTCTGGCTTAAACGATACGAAAATCAAACGTCTGCATAAGTTTTGAAGGCTGGAGGCCTGCCGATGGTTGTTACCACCTATAAACATGATACGGTCGTGCTTGAAATTTCAAATTCAATCATGAGTCGATAATAGCAAACAAGCCCACAGGATAGACCGCATAAAAATACGGCAGACCTGTGGGCTTGTTCCTTATATCGAGTTAATCTCTAAACGATAAATCCTCTGATCCATGACCTCCGACCACATTCTTCAAATATTCCTCCGGGTTACCATTCAGAATCAAATCCGCGTAGCTCAGCGGATCATTGTAGATGAGGTAATCCAACTCCGACCTCTGCGCCATGGTCACATCCAACGCATCCTCGACCCCGGTGCAGTCGATGGAAATTTTTCTTCCATCCCGGAGCAGCAGCTCCACGCAGCCGGTGTCCATATTAAACTTGCAGGCTCTTTCATCGTACTTCATCTTCGTGTCCTTTCTGCCTTACGGCACCTTTACAGTTGTGACTTTCGTTACACGGTTCTTCTGATAAGGTTTTGGACACACAGCAGTTGGGAAAGAGCCTTCATTCTGCTTTCCGAAGAAAACGAAAAATCCGAACCCTTCTCCTATCGAGAAAAGGTTCGGATTTTCATTGTTTGGTGCGATGGAAGGGACTCGAACCCCCGGCCTACTGATTCGTAGCGCACGCCGGGCGATTCTCTCAATTTTTGGAAGTTACGTTTTACCGTTATTTATCGGCGATACATCGCAAGTTTTGAGCTTGGAGTTTCTGCATCCTTTGTCCGATTTTGCAACGATTTGCACCCTTTGCACGTTTTGAAACCGTGCAAAAACCGTGCAGAAACCGTGCACTTACTCTCAGACAAATGAAAAATCGACTTATCCGACAACGACTTGACGGCATTGGTTCGAGTGACCGCACGCCAAAAATCAAGTCTTGGAGGATACTATTATGACAAAATTGCTTTCCTGCCGCTACAACATGGACACCAACCGGGTAGAAGCCCGGTTCGAGGATGGCACCACCCTTGCCATCGACTGCATCGCTGTGGAGGACGAGTACGGCAACACCCCGGCACAGCGGGCAGAGCTGGACTGGCTGCTCTACAATAAGCCCTTGGAGTATGCACAGATGGTGTTGAGAGGGGAGATGGAGCACTACTTGTCGCTGGGGTGTGACCACGGCAGGCTGGAAGATTGAGCGTGCAAACAAAAATTTATAATTACTCACCTCTGTTGCCTAATTATCTGGTAGCAGAGGCTTTTCATGTTTTTCTTGTTGATTGGCGTAACCTGTGCTATAATTATAGTGATTTGGTGTACATTTTTGTCGCTCGATTAAACGAGGTGCTTTATGAATCCATCTCCACTACGTTATCCAGGTGGAAAACACAAATTATACCCTTATGTTGCAAAGTTGATTGAAATCAACGATTGTACCACTTACATTGAGCCTTTTTGTGGTGGTGCTGCAATTCCTTTAGAATTATTATTCCACAATAATATAAAGCGTGTTATTCTTAATGATTATGATTATTCCATTTATTGTTTTTGGGAAAGTGTCTTAACTGACACAGATGCTTTCAGCAAAAAAATCTTTGACACCTCCATAACCGTTAATGAATGGAAAAAACAAAAGCAAATTAGATCTACTTTTTCCCAACACACTCCGCTTGAAGTCGGTTTTTCAACATTTTTCTTAAATCGCGTTAATCATTCCGGGATAATTGATAAGGCTGGCCCAATTGGAGGCCTAAATCAAACTGGAAGTTATTCTATTGATTGTAGATTCAATAAACGCCGGTTAATCAATCAAATCGAAAAAATCGCTTTATATCAGCCTCAAATTTCTATATATAATCTGGAAGCTCTAGATTTTATCGAATCAGTAATACTGAAGACACGTCGTTCCTTTACCTTTTTTGATCCGCCATACTATAATAAAGGTCCCGTTCTTTATACTAATTTCTACTCTCATGATGACCACCAAAAACTCGCTGATGCAATAACTCATAATTTACGAAATCGAAAATGGATTGTCACTTACGATAACTCAAATGAAATAAATAAAATGTATTCGAAGACAAAAAGCATTGAGTTTTCGCTTCAATATTCTTTGCAAAGCAAGCGCTTTGGTAGCGAAGTAATGTTTTTCTCTTCAAAAACATTAAGACCCTCGAATGAAGATAAATATATAAAAATCTTATAAGGAGGAACCACGATGTCTGGAAGTGAAAAAAGAATCAAAGTCTCTAATATTGCTAATTATTATGAAAATCCTCGTCACCCTATCGCTTCTGACGAATTTGACACCTTGAAAAAGCTTTTTGATTCTGTCGGTATCCCGCAAATGCTAAACTTGGCTTCAGATATTAAAGCTCACGGATTACTTCCATGTAATAGGATTGTCGTTGTTTATAGCGAATTCTTAAAAAAATATGTTGTATATGAAGGCAATCGCCGAGTTGCCGCTATAAAGCTTCTCCTGTATCCAGATACTTTTACATTTCTTGACAAGGCTACAATTGACAAAGTCAAGAAAATCGTTAGTGGACCCGGTGTAGACCTCTCAACTTCGCTTAATTGCTATGTCACTGATGAGACTGAAGCATTTTTTATTATGGAAAGGCTTCATTCCGGTGAGGATCATGGTCGAGGCTTGAAATCTTGGGATGCACGTGAAAAAGAAAACTTTAAAGTTCGTCAGGGGAACAAGCAAAGCTTGTCCAATCTGATATACCTTTACGTCCAGAAATATTGTGATGGCTTGGACATCACTACTATTTTACCTTTTACAACCATCCAACGAATTTTCAACAACCGAAAGGTTCGTACTAAAATCGGGCTCGATGCATCAGACGAATCCACGTTTACTCCTGATAGAATCATCCTTGTCGTTGAAGCCTCAAAATGGATTGTTGCCGAATCCGATTATTCTCAAATGTCCATTACACGTCTTTTCAATACAGCAGATTCTATCAGTGATAAACTCTGCCCTTGGATTGATACCTACTATTCCACGCATCCCATCACTACTCCCAAGCCTAATCCTTTAAAGGATTCTCCCACAAAGAATTCCGATACTTCTTTGGAAGATTCTTCCGCTACAAATGAAACTCCTCCGAACGCTGCCCCATCTTCTCCTCCTGAATCCTCGATTCAAAAAGAAAAAGACGGTTCCGACTTCGTTCCAGATTCGCCGGACACATCGAAATCTTCTAGTACTTCTCCCTCAACCCATACACCCAAATCCATTCGTTCTGGAGTTGTGAAAAATCAGCCTTATTTCTTCCAAGGATTAGATTCCAGCAAACTCAATCCTCATGATTCTACTTCTCATGGCGTATCAGCAGTCTGTCAAGAGTTGCGGCTATTTTCAGACAAGAAGCTCGTTTCAACTTATCCTCTTTCTTCCGCATTCTTAACTCGTTCAATCATCGAACAGTCCATCAAATATTATTCTCACCAGCATTACATTCAGGGGCAAAGAAAATTAATCTGGGAGAATATAGAAAGACTTTCTAAATTAAGCCAGATTATTGATAACTATAAGAGAAACCTTGCAAATTATATTACCGATACCACTATTCGTGACTATTTCATGGCATTATTTGACAATTACAATGATACTGTAAATCCTTTAAATTGGGTTGTTCATCGCCCGTCTGAATTTCAACTCGATGCATCCACGTTAATTGAACTTCCCCGTAAGGGGCTTTTGACTGTTATCAATTACTTTTTGACCGCTTAAAAAGGTGGCACTTGCTCTTCGACCAAGAGGCAAGTGCCACCTTTTATAAATCCACCATTTCCTCAATACGGTGTTCCGCCAATTCTCTCACAGTATCAACACACCCATCCGTATCTTTCAGCACTTCCTTCTCCCAGAAGTGGATAACATACCAGTCTTTCGCCCTTAAATCCTTGTCGTTTCGGATATCCCGTGCGATATTCTCCTCGATCTTGGCTATCCAGTACTCCCGGTTACGTTTCAGCTTTGGCTTGCGTTCTTCCCAGTTCTGCCCATGCCAAAACTCACCATCCACGAAGATGGCGATATTATATTTTAGGACGACGATATCGGGAGAGCCGGGGAGCCGCTTATCATTCAGCCTATATCGAAACCCCAGATGCCACAGACGCTTTGCCAAAAGAACTTCCGCCTTGCCTTGCTTCAGGTGGACACGAGACATCCGTTTGGATGTTTCCGGGGTCGTATCATATGATTTTGGATGTTTCATTTGGTTTTATCACCGTATCTGAGGTGTCACATCCTCATAAACGATTCTATTGTCGATGCAGCTGTACCGCAAAAGCTTCAGCCGATTCCATTGTTTATTGCGGACCGGATGACTTCCAAGCGTATAGTACCGTCGTACAACTTCTCGATAATACTCGTTCAGATTATCCTCATAATCTGCTGCGATGATACAGGCTTCTATCATTTCATAGTCACCATACGCATACTCTGCACACACCCAATCAACGTATTTCAAGACTTGGTCTATCGTCGACTTTTCTGCCTTATCTTTCTTCAGTTCAATGGTCAAATATTGGCACGGGATCCTTGTCCCCTCCAAATATCTCGCAGCAAACACATCGATCTTATCCATATAATTGATAGGCTTGAACGGGGATGCTACCACTTGATGGGACACATAATCCCATCTGCCAAGATTCGGGATTCCATCATTACATAAGTCATAAACGACCGATACCTCTAGGGCCATTTCATGTTTCACCTTATCTGCTCTTACACAGTTGCAAAGCAAACTCTCCGGTTTGATCAAATATCGGTCTAACTCATGTGCACCTATCAGGTCATGTATCTCTTCATTTCTTTCCCAAACACGCTGACCTGTTCGCATTTCTTGCTGATGCCGAAGCAATAATATCTCTTTCAGGGACTCGTTTTCTTCATCGCCCAATTTTATAAACGAGACGTTCCAAAAGGCACGAAGCATCTTGAACGTGTTCGGTTTATAGACCAGCACCTCATCGGTGTCGATTCCTTCCTCAAAAAAGTACGGCGATGCCTTAAAAGTGCATAACCATCGGTACCAGACACTATCCTCACCAGAATCGACCAACAGGTCATCCCTCACATCTGCGTAATCGACCGCTGCGCAAGTTGAGGAACCCGGAAAATTCGAGTACTTGCAATCCGGCCCGACTGCAACTAATTCTCCGATACCATAGATTTTACGCTCACTAAAAAAGTAAACATTATCTCCCGGTTTCATGGACACATAATCCGCCAGCGTTGCCTCAAACGGTCTTGAAGCCAAACTGTTCAACCGGGTCGCATAAACCCCTCGTTCTGCACAGATCTTTATTATCTCGGTATCCCCGCCGATAGCAAATACATATCCTGCCATTTTATACTTCCTTTATCTGCTCCGCAACATAAGTGCTATTCAACCAGAAGCATTGTTTCGTCATCTCACCACCTGTTGGCAATGGTGCAGTATCCATACTGTTTACGCCATGAGGTCGAACATGAGCCACATTGCTCTCAGATGCTTTCGGGAGATTATTGCAATTTCGGCCTCTGGAATCTTTCCAAATATGGACACCCTCTCGCAATATATCCACGGCACGCTGCCATACACGATGTACTTCTTCTAAATCTTCAGCTGGGATATTCCAGAATTTTATACTTCTAAAATAATATTCGCCATCATCCTCTCTTTTAAAAACTATGAACAGAAATTTTGTTGGGGCCAAGCAATTGTACAAATCAGATTCTTCCCACTTTTCGTTGACCATTTTACAAAAATCCATAGCAGGAAAAGACATACTTTCTTTTATTGTGTTGCCCGGTCCAATTGTTATCGTCTTCGGAACAATAGACGCCTTTTGGAACTCATCTGTGCTTGCCAGCCTACCTTTTAATCCAAGCATCGCTGCGACGAGGATTTCATTGATATTCTTTGCAATCGACGTTATCCCAAACTGTGCCTTCAACTCCGTGCGGCTCTTTCCGATATAGGGATGCAGCATTTCTTCAAAGCGTTCTTCAAAAGTATTGGAATGCAACAGAGCCGGGTCTTTGATGATTTTCTCGCAGGGTTCGTCCCCGAAGATGTACCGCCGTAGAATCTGCGTCATGTAGCTGGACTTCAGCGAGTACGCCCGCTTCATGGCCGGGATAGGGCTGAACGGCTGCGACCGGGTATCCTGCGAGTTGCGGCCTTTCGGACACGCTGCCAGATACATGGTATCGCCCTCACTGATCAGGTGTGCCTGTCCTGCCTTGATCTTGTCCATCAGGATCTTCCAGTCATTGTGGATGACCTCCAGATCCTCGTCCGGGAACTGGAACAGCACTGCCTTGTCGATTGTAAAGTCGACCTTGGGCACCCCATCCCGGTGCTCATAGGACATCAGCAACATACAAGCGCACTTCATCCAGAATGCACTGGTCTCAAAGGTCTTGTAGTATTCTTCATCATAGTTCAGCATATCGCAGACCAACCGTTCCTTGGCCTGAATGCCACGAGGGGTCTGCCGATAGGGTGTCACCTTCAATTCGACACCCGCTTCCTCAAAATCGGGAGCCGGGTTGCTATTGGGCTTATACCCAAACCAGCTTTCCTCCACAACGGTACCGATGGCACCTTTGCCTGTTGCGATGCGCCCAGTCTTGTCGATCTCGCCCAGCGTTTTGCCGACTGCTTCCTGCCCACGAGCGAGAACTTCCGCCTTCGTTTTGTACTTCCGCTGTTCCATGATATATTCCTCACAAAAACAAAATTTTATTTTTCTATTTGCTCTGCAATGTACTGATTGTTTAGCCAAAAACTCTGTTTCGTCATACAATTGCCATTCGGAAGCTTCGCTGTATCATTTTTATTTTTTCCATGAGGACGAACATGTGCAACCTTACTCTCAGATTTTCGTGGGAATTTTAGCTTCTTTCCTTTTTCATTTTTACTGTTTTTCAAAATCTCTACCGTTCTATCCCACACATGATGGACTTTCTCTAAATCTTCATTCGGAATACTCCAAAATTTCACTTTTTTAAAATAGCATTCCCCATCATCTTTTTTCTCAAAAACAACAAATAAAAATCTTCTTGAGGTAAGTTCATCATAAAGCGTTGATGTTTCCCATGTCTCATTGATTATTTTACAAAAATTAATTGCTGGAAACGAAACACTTTCTCTAACATTACCATTCATTTTAATCGTAATTGTTTTTGGTGTAATATATGCCTTCTGGAATTCGTCCGCATTTTTAGGTTTTCCCTTTATTCCCAGCATCTTTGATAATATCAATTCATTAATATTTTTTGCGCTTGAAGTTATTCCAAATCGCTTTTTAAGATTGGTGCGACTCATTCCTATATACGGTTGGAACATCTCTTCCACTCTATTTTCAAATGTGCTCGTTCGAAGTTCCTCTGGATTTTTTATTATCTTTTCTCCCGGAGTACAACTAAAAGCACGCTGCCGCAGTATTTGTGTCATATATCCAGTTTTTAAAGAATACGCCCTTCTTTTAGCCGGATTACTGCTATACGGCTGTGTCGTTATGTCTCGTGCATTTCGCCCTTTTGTACATGCCGACAAATACATTGTATCTCGTTCACTAATAAGATGCGCTTGACCATTTCGAACTTTATCAATTATGATTTTCCAATCATTCCGAATAATTTCCAAATCTTCTTCTGAAAATTCAAGTAAAATCACTTTTTCTATCTTCAGTTTTTTCTTTTTCGTTCCTTTTTTGTACTGATAAAACATTATCAACATACACGAACACTTTTGCCAAAATTCGCTCGTTTCAAAAGTCTTATCGCATTCTTTTTCATAATTCAACATCGTGCAGACCAAACGTTCTTTCGCACTTACTCCTTTTGATGTCTGCTTATACGGTGTTACTTTCAGTTCAACGCCCGCTTCCTCAAAATCAGGAACTGGTTTGTTATTAGGCTTGTATCCAAACCAGCTTTCTTCTATAGCTGTACCGATAGCGCCTTTGCCCGTTGCGATACGGCCAGTCTTGTCTATCTCACCTAGAGTTTTTCCAATCGCTTCCTGCCCACGAGCAAGAACTTCCGCCTTCGTTTTGTACTTCCGCTGCTCCATGACTTACCCTCCAATTTTAGGGGTTGATCCCTCGGTAGGTTTTTGCTATAATAATGGTGAGAAAACGGTCAAAATCGCAAAAAGTGGTTGATCTTTTTCTCAAAAAAGTGTATACTTAGATTTAAGTATATCACAGAATGGGGTGTTATGAAAGTGTCAGCAAATAGCGATATTCGTGTTGTGGAGCTATTTGCCGGCGTCGGCGGTTTCCGCGTTGGATTGGAGCGTTGTTCCGAAAGATTTAAGACGATTTGGGCAAACCAATGGGAACCCGGCCAAGCTGGTCAATGGGCTTATAAGTGCTACGACAAAAATTTTGGCGAGGATTCCCACTGTGTAAATGCAGATATCGCCACCGTGATAGACCAAGTGCCGCCGCACGACCTTCTGGTGGGTGGCTTTCCCTGTCAGGACTACTCTGTTGCCAGCACCGGTGCTAAGGGCATCGAGGGCAAAAAGGGCGTCCTCTGGTGGTCCATCTATCAGATCATCCAAAAGAACCATCCCAACTACGTTCTGCTGGAGAATGTGGACCGCCTGCTGAAATCTCCCGCATCCCAGCGGGGCCGTGATTTTGGCATCATCCTGAAGTGCTTGCAGGAAGAAGGCTATGGAATCGAATGGCGTGTGATCAATGCCGCAGACTATGGCTGCGTCCAGCGCAGACGGCGTACCTTCATCTTTGCATTCAAGAACACCACCAAGCAGTATGAGCGTATGACCTCGTGTTTCTCTGCGGACACAAAGGACGGTCGTGTCTGGCTGATGCAGGAGGGCTTCTTTGCCCATGCATTCCCGGTGCATTCTGAGGTCGCAGACCCTAAGAAAGTGACCATCGTCGATTTCAATGAATATACCGACACCGTTGACGTAACGAACCGTTTCAGAGCCGCTTTCTACAACAGCGGTGTGCTGTGCAACGGTAAGATCTTCTCTCTGGAAGCCGTCCCGAACGGTAAGGAACCGATGCTGCTCGGCGATATCATTGTCAACGGCGATATCGACAAAAGCTTCTTCATCGAGGATGAGGATCTGGAAAAGTGGAAGTACATGAAGGGTGCCAAGACCATCGAGCGCACTTCCAAGACCGGCTACTCCTACACCTTTTCCGAAGGTCCCATTGCGTTCCCAGACCCTCTCGACCGTCCCGGTCGTACGATGCTCACCAGTGAGGGCACCAAGAACCGCAGCTCCCATGCGATCACCGACCCTAAAACAGGGAAGTTGCGTATCCTGCTGCCGGAGGAGTGCGAACGCATGAACGGTTTCCCGACGGGCTGGACCGACACTGGGATGCCGAAGCGTCAGCGTTACTTCATCATGGGCAACGCCCTTGTCGTTCCGCTCATCACTCAGATGGGCAAGCAATTACTGGACATCTTATAACGAAAAACCAAGGCTGCACAGTCGGCCTTGGTTTTTATGCTTTTTTCGCCACGATCAAGAGGTGCCCTATCATGGAGCAGATCCGTGTTGTTGAGCTTTTCGCCGGGGTCGGCGGCTTTCGCCTTGGGCTGGAGCAGGCTTCCTCCTGCTTTCAAACTGTCTGGGCGAATCAGTGGGAACCATCCATGCGTTCCCAATTTGCTTTCGAGTGCTACGAACGGCATTTCGGGCATCGTCCAGAACACGTTTGTCAGGACATCGTGGTCGCCAAAGGAAACATCCCTCCACACGACCTTTTGGTCGGTGGTTTTCCCTGTCAGGATTACTCCATCGCCAAAAAGGGCGCACGAGGGATAGAAGGGAAGAAGGGCGTTCTTTGGTGGGAGATCAACGCTATCCTACGGGCACACAAGCCTCGCTATGTCCTTTTGGAAAACGTAGACCGGCTCATCAAATCTCCGGCCTGGCAAAAAGGGCGTGATTTTTCCATCATCCTGCGGTGCTTCTATGAAGCAGGCTATGCCGTTGAATGGCGGGTGATAAATGCCGCCGACTATGGCGAAGCACAGCGCAGGCGGCGCACCTTTCTCTTTGCCTTCCGAAACGATACCGCCCTGTTCCGAAAAGCGGCGGAGCTCATCTGTGTGGAGGGTCTGAAGGGTGCCCATCAGTTGCTCCTGCAGGACGGCTTCTTTGCCACCATCTTTCCCTTGTATGGCTTTGAACGGAAATACAGCGAGGGATGGCTCGATGAGTTTCGCTACCTCGATCTGAAGGATCTGTCTGCCGCACAATCCTGCCACTTCTATGCCTCCGGGCTTATGGTCAACGGCCGCTTCTATTCCGTCGAGAGTATCCCTCTTCAATTCCCATATAAGCCGCTCCGCTCCGTGTTGGAGACCACCCCACTTGCAGAGCGATATTTCCTCTCTGCTGCCGACATCGACCACTGGCGGTATCTCAAGGGCGCAAAGCAGGAGACCCGCCACCGCAGGAACGGTTCTACTTATTTCTTTTCGGAAGGTTCCATGGCCTTTCCCGATCGTCCCGACCTTCCTGCCCGCACGATGCTCACCAGCGAAGGCTCCGTTTCCCGCAGCACCCATGTAGTCGCAGACCCACGGACCCAACGTCTGCGTACGCTAACGCCCATCGAATGCGAACGGCTCAACGGCTTCCCGGATGATTGGACAGCCGGGATGCCGGAACGACTGCGCTATTTCACCATGGGGAATGCGCTCGTCGTTCCGCTGGTCAAGGCCATGGGCAAGCGGATCAGCGCACTGGCCGAGGACGAGCAGTGCAGTTGATGGGCGTTTCTCTTGGGTTTCCAAAGGGGCCGCAGCACCCCTTTGGCACACGACTTTGCCCGCAAAGTCTAGTGTGTTACACCTTGGTTCCGGCTGACGCGGAAAAGGGGCTGCGAGAGGTTCCGGCAAGCACCTGTTCTGTGGCAGAAGGATGCGCGGATGGGCGTGGCAGTTGACGGTCTTTGCCCACCCAGCGCAGGCTTGCAGAGGAACCAATGGTGTACGTTCTCCCGTCCTGCCGCAGCAGCGCTCCCTGCCCTGTATTAGTAGCACTCTTTGTCGTTTCTTCGAAGAATATTTCTTGCAAAGGCTATGCATCCCATAGTTTTTGTAGTATTATTTTTTCATAGCCCATCCACCCCATCAAAACGACAAGGAGGCGACTCGTGTTATGATCTATCGGAACGACCCCTATCTTGATGCCCAGTTCCAAAAAGCGGTTCAAGCCGCCCACGACCAAGACTGGGATACCTTTGAGCGTTCTTCGTTCTACGATGCTCGAATGATGGAAGATCTGCTATATGTTTGCGAGGATTTTATGCCGTTGGAGGCCAAGTGCCGTTTTGCCTTGGAGCATTACGACAACCACGGCGACCATTCTCCCATTATTCGGAAATACGTTCGCCGGGCAAGGATTATCCGCCCTGAAAATTGGCGCGATGCCCTGCCGGAAAGCGTACGCGATCTCGATACTTTTACAATCTACCGTGGCTCTAGCAGCGACATCAGCCGCGCGCCTCTCTCGCTCTCGTGGTCACTCTCTTACGATGTTGCAGAGTGGTTCGCACGTCGTAATAATTTCCTTTACCAACTGCCTGTCCATGTTTATCAGGCCACGATCAAAGCCGATAAAATCATCGCGTATCTGAATTACCGCAACGAGTTCGAAGTTCTGCAGTATCGCAACATCAAGGATGTGCAGGAGATCACACCCTTGCGAGGGTACAGTTCTCTATACAACGCATTCTTGAAATCGCAGAGTACTCCCGGCAGTGACGCAGACGCAGGCGACCGTTACTTCAATGAATGGTATCAGGCGCAGGGCAAATGATCAGCGTCTGTGCTTGCCCCGGTTGCCTGCAAGTGTCCCCGGTTTCAGCATTGCCGTTTTATAAAGAATCTTCTTTATCAGCTTTCTTTCATCTTCTGTCAGCTTATCGTAGTTGATGCCGATTGCCTTCAATGCTGTTCGGATCTTCTTTTCATCCGCAGACCCTTCAAGTTTCTGTGCATCCTCCAGTTCCTTCATCAGGTTGTCGATCATTGAACCATCCGAAGTGGTCTTGTCCTTGCGGTGTTCCGTCTTGATGTTCTTCAGGATAGCCACCAACTCGTCATACAAGACCCGGCCAAAGTACTCATCTTCATCGATCTGCCCCAGCTTCAAGGTGCTCATGTACAGATCATTTTCATCTGCTGCATACTTCTTTTTCAGCATTTGCCGGGTCGCTTCCAGACCAGCATTGAGGTTTTGAATGTTTGCGCTGACATATCCATCCACATAGATTTCCAGATCGGTCATGAACCGCCGGAAATTCTCATGCACGATCAGTTCGCACAGCAGCCGATGATTGAATTTTCCATTCCTTAATACGTCCACTGCGCCATCGCTCAGATGCAAGTCCGAAAGGACTG
>OGYS01000769.1_pt1 | contig 20666 bp, 13 predicted proteins | sample 1576611 | NCBI WGS metagenome assembly OGYS01 (sample SAMEA3541571, study PRJEB24748) | human gut metagenome | biome: human gut; feature: human-associated habitat; material: faeces | place: China | collected 2012
ATAGCGGATTTCGCTTTTCCGGTCCGTCTGGAAGGCGAGGAGGAGCCCGTTGCTCCCGGTTCCAAAAGGATTTAGGAGGGCCAGCGGCGCGTCGATGGCGGCGTTCCCCTGTTGCTGTACCAGTTCCATCAGCTCCTGCCCCAGCCGGTGCTGAACCGACTCGTCGTAGTAGGTGAAGCCGTCCTCCTCATACTCATCCGGCACCATCCGGGAGACGGGAATGCTGGCCTCGCAGGGGGCGGAGTAGAGGGAAACGCCCCGCTCCTCACTGGCATACATACGCTCTCCCAACTGGATGTTCCAATCGTCCCGGCTGCTCATCTCAGAGTCCATCAGCACATGGACGATGATTTCAAAAATGGCAAAGCCGCAGAGCAGAACGGCCAAGGTGATCAGCAGGCGTTTGATCCACTTTTTCTTATTCATCGCACGACATCCCCTTATGTAAAGTCCATAGCTTCCTCCTTCCATATAGTAGCCGACGCAGCGAAAGTGTCAAGAGTTAAAATGTAAATTTTGAGAGACGGGCTCAGAAAATGGGCGTAAACAGAACGGGTCCACAGCCCGAATCGGGCTGTGGACCCGGCTATTCCCACCGGCATCCGTGTGCGATGCCAGTGATAGTACCGATACACTTCAGAGAGTCGTTCTCATGGATGATAATGTCTTTGAAGTTCAGATTAGGGGCGACCAGTTTGGTGATGCCCCGTTTATAGTACAGGCGGCGAATGAACGCCTCCTGATTGAGAAGAAACAGGCCATATTCCTGGCGGGAGGCATGCTCCCTTTTGCAGAGCAGAATGGTTCCGGCGGAGTAGAGCGGCTCCATACTGCCGTTGGTGAGCAGAACGGCAAAGTCTGCCTCACGGGCGGCGGCATCTGTCTCGGGGATCAGTACAGGCCGCAGAAAAAAGGAGTCACCCAATGGGTTGGAGTCCCCGGGAGGAGCGGTTACATAGCAAAAGGTCCGCTTGACCGGCAGATTTCCTGCCAACCGGCCAGGCGGCATATTGAGAAGTTCGGTCATGGTATCCACCGCCCGCTTGCTGTGAGGCTCCAGATCCCGGTATTTCATGAGAAATTGAATCTCCTCTGAGGAGAGCAGTAAAATCCCATCGTCCGTGGAGGTGCTGACATGGTATTCAATCGGAAGCTCGTCATCTAAAAGGTAGTGTATGGGAATGCGCAGGACCTGAGTGATCTTGTCCACAGGCCCGACGGCTGGATTTTTGGTTTGACCGGAAAAGATTTTGTTCAGAGTCCCCAGCGGAACGCCTGACTGCTGTGCGATCTCCTCCGTGGTCAGGTGGCGCAGCTTCTTGATGTAGGCCAGTTTTTCGGTCATGGACATGGAACACCCCTCCTGTACGAACATGAGTTAACCGGATGTGGTAAAAAAATCCGGTGAACCGGTCAAAATAACCGAATTGTATTGACATTCCTCTCGAAATACATAATATAGGGATTAGCACGGAAGGAAATACAAGATAGGGGGATGGTCGAAAAACACTGACCTTGAAAGGGGCAACGGTTAGTATACCACGGCAAAGGAGAGAACCTGGTCGAATTCAGTCGTTTATCACCGAAAAGTATTAGGAATGAGGAGAGAGCTTACATGAGAAACAACCACAAGACGTATTGTGTATTCCTGGATGTGGCCTCCCACCCGCAGATGTACGGAATTCGGGGGACGAATGGCATTTGCGTGGGACGGATATCCACGGACTTCCAGGAGGTAAACCGGCTGGCCGAATGCTGCAACAGCGCGGGATTGTCACCGGTACATCTGGCCGACGTGGTGGAGGACTTCCGGCACTCGTGAAAGAGCGGGGCGGCGGGCCGCTTTGCTCTTGACCACAGAGCGGGAAGCGAGTAAACTAATGTATGGCATTCGGCTGTCGAACATGAGAGAAAGGCCACCCGCCGGGGTGGCTTTTTCTTTGCACTTGGAAGGGGATGAATGGATGGTTCAGGAGAAGAAGGGGAGGTGGCTGGCCCTGCTGCGGAAGGAGCCGGTACTCTGTATCGCGGCGGTTTGCGCGGCAGTTTCCACGCTTCTCAATCCGCCCTCGCCGGCCTATCTGAACTATATTGACTGGCGGGTACTCACCCTTCTGTTCTGCCTGATGGCGGTGGTGGCGGGACTGCAGGAGTGCGGTGTTTTTGCAGTGCTGGCCCAGCGGTTGCTGGCGGGGGAGCGGCGGATGCGCCTGGTCAGCCTTGCCCTAGTGCTGCTACCTTTCTTTGTGTCCATGGTGGTGACCAACGATGTGGCGCTCATCACCTTTGTTCCATTTGCGGTTCTGGTGCTGGGGCTGATCGGACGGACGGAATACCTGGCCCCCCTTGTGGTGCTCCAGACCATGGCCGCCAACCTTGGGAGCATGGCTACCCCGGTGGGTAATCCGCAGAATCTCTATCTTTATGCCGACTACGAATTGACGGCGGAACAGTTTTTTGGGACCATGCTTCCGCTGACCCTGGTCAGCCTGGCTGTGCTGACGGCCGCATCCCTCCTGTGTGTCCGGGATGAGGGAATTCAGGTCCGGTTTCAGGAACAGGCGGAGCTTCGGAGGCCGGGCCGTCTGGGGCTGATGGCAGGCCTGTTTGTGCTCTGCCTGCTGTCGGTATTCCGGGTGCTGCCCTATCCGGCGCTGTTGGCCGTGGTGGCGGGCGGTCTGCTGCTCTTTGACCGGGGATTGTTTCGCAGGGTGGACTATGGCCTGCTTGCTACCTTTTTCTGCTTCTTCCTGTTTGCCGGAAACATCGGGGCCTGCGGCCCGGTACATGCCGCCCTGGCCTCCTTGATGGAAGGCCACACGGCGCTGACCACCGGCCTGACCAGCCAGATCATCAGCAACGTTCCGGCAGCAGTGCTCCTGTCCGGATTTACAGCGGACTGGCGCGGCCTTCTGGTGGGCTCCAACCTGGGCGGGTTGGGGACCCCCATTGCCTCGCTGGCCAGCCTCATCTCGCTTAAGGTCTACCTGCGTACGCCGGGGGCCAGGCCGGGGCGCTATCTGCTGCTGTTCACTGCGGCCAACGGGGCTGCATTGGTTCTCCTGTGCCTATGCGCTGCCCTTCTGGCCGGGTAGATGGAAAGATGGAATGCAATTCCTTTTGAATGGGGGTTGCAAGGCGGGAAAAGACATAGTATAATACAATTTACTGCATTTTCTATTGATTTCGAGATACATGGAGAGGGTTCGGCATGAATCGTACTTTGGAACACATCCTCCCACGGGTTCAGAAGCCCGCCCGGTATACGGGAGGGGAGTATAACGCAGTGGTCAAGGACCGGCGCGCGGTGGATGTGCGCTACGCGCTCTGCTTCCCGGACACCTATGAGATCGGCATGTCCAATCTGGGCGTGCGTATCCTTTACGGGCTAATGAACGAGATGGATGGGGTGTGGTGTGAGCGCGTGTTCGCCCCCTGGGGCGACATGGAGGAGGAGATGCGCCGGGAGGGGATTCCCCTGTACGGCCTGGAGAGCGGCGATTCCATCGCCGATTTCGACCTGATTGGCTTCTCCCTGGGCTATGAGATGGCCTATACCAATGTGCTCAACATGCTGGATCTGGCTGGCCTTCCCCTGCGCAGCGGGGAGCGGACAGAGCTGTCTCCCATCGTGGTGGCGGGGGGAACCTGCGCCTTTAATCCAGAGCCCCTGGCCCCCTTTGTGGATCTGTTCGTCCTGGGGGAAGGGGAGGACGTGAGTGTGGAGATTATCCAGCTCTACCGCCAGGCCCGGGAGGAGGGCTGGGGTAAGGAGGAGTTCCTCACCGCCGCGGCCCGGATTCCTGGCGTCTATGTGCCCTCTCTTTACGAGGTGAGCTATCACGGCGACGGCACGGTGGCCGCCGTCACCCCGCTGGAGGGGGCTCCGGCCAGGGTGACCAAGCGCATCGTCCAGGACTTTGACAAGAGCTATTTCCCGGTTAAGACCATTGTACCCTCCACCGAGATCGTCCACGACCGGGTGATGCTGGAGGTGTTCCGCGGCTGCATCCGGGGCTGCCGCTTCTGTCAGGCGGGCTACGCCTACCGGCCGGTGCGCCCCCGCAATCCCCAGCGGCTGGTCCAGCAGGGCATCGAGGCGTGCCGGGACTCCGGCTACCAGGAGATGACCCTCTCCAGCCTGTCCACCAGCGACTACCGGGCATTGGAGGGGCTGTGCGACGGCCTGCTGGAGTGGTGTGAGCCCAACAAGGTCTCCCTGTCCCTGCCCTCCCTGCGGGCGGACAACTTCTCCCTGGGCCTGATGGAGCGGGTGCAGCATGTGCGCAAGTCGGGGCTGACCTTTGCCCCGGAGGCGGGCACCCAGCGCCTGCGGGACGCCATCAACAAGAATGTGACGGAGGAGGAGATCCTCCGCTCCTGCCGCACCGCCTTCTCCGGCGGGTGGAGCAGCGTGAAGCTCTATTTCATGCTGGGCCTGCCCACCGAGACCGACGAGGATGTGCTGGGCATCGCCGAGCTGGCCGAGAAGGTATACAAGGCGTGGAAGGAGTGCACCCCCAACCCCAAGCGGGGGGTGACCATCACCGTGTCCACCGCCTGCTTTGTACCCAAGCCCCACACCGCCTTCCAGTGGGAGGCCCAGGTGAGCATGGAGGAGTACCGGCGGCGGGTCAAGCTGCTGCGGGACAACATGCGGGGCCGTTCCATCCGCTACAACTGGCACGATCCGGACACCAGCTTCCTGGAGGCGGTGTTCTCACGGGGGGACCGCCGGGTGGCCGACGTGATTGAGGAGGCCTGGCGCCAGGGCGCCAAGTTCGACGCCTGGAGCGAGTATTTTGACTTTGACCGCTGGATGGCGGCCTTTGACGCCTGCGGCCTGGACCCCGCCTTCTATGCCAACCGGGTGCGGGAAAAGGACGAGGTCCGTTCAAATTACCTACCGGAACCATGTCCATATACTTGCCGTGCGCCACGCCTGTAATCCACTGACCGCTGTCCTTCTTGCCCTGTACCATACGGATACTGCCGTCAGGCATCCAGATGCGCCATTTGCCCACGTTACCGCTGTCGTTCGGCAGATCCACGCCGTCCATCATGTCATACTTGTTGCCGTAGATGTCCTCATAGCCCAGGCAGCAGATATTGTTCACCTGCACCACAGTCGCCTGTCCGTATTCGTCCCGACTCTTATACCAGGCATACTGGTGCACCAGGCCGTCAATCAGCGAATTCGTGATTTTGTTGTTAATGACATACGCTTCATCGTAGCCGATGGTGTCTGTCATCCCGTGTTCGGCCGTTCCGCCTGTTGTGCGGTTATTGTTATGCTGACCGGCACCGCATTGTTCCTGCATATCCCTGCGCCCGTACTTTGCATAGCTCAGGTTCGCGATGCGGCTGTGCATCAGCGCATCTATCTGCTGCATACCCCGCTGCTGGCTGTAGTAGTGGAAGTCCGTCCAGGTCATACTTGCCGTGGTCGAAGCTCCGGTGATGCAGGCACGCAGTTTACTGCCCACCACCGAACTGCCCACAACGGCACACAGATGCTCCTCATTGGCCACCCAATCCGGTTCCATGTCCTCTATCTTGTCGCTGTGGCTCAGTACCACGCAGTCAAACTCTGCCGTGTTCAGAATGGAGAAATGCAGGGCTGTAGCACGTTCCGGAACGTCTGCTATCAGATACATGCCGGCTTCAAATTTCAAGCCGATGGTCGGCACCACAATACTCTTCAGGATGTTTCCCTCCGCATCAGCAAACACACTGCCGATAAGCCCTGTTCCTGGAACGCTCGGGAAGCGGACACGTCTGTAACCCGACACGTCCACTTTGCACACGGAATAAGCCTTGTCCGTCGTATAGGATTCCATCAGCGTGGGCTTGCCGCTCATGATCTTGCGTTCACCCAGCCAGCCGCCCTGTGTCTCCTTGATGGCATCCAGTGTCAGTACCGTCGCCTCAGGCACCGGGGGCATTTCGTCCTCCGGATAACTGCTGTAGCAGGCGTACTTCTTGTTGTTCAAATAATCGTTGATGCCTTTGCTCCAGTAAAACGGCTCATACATCATCCAGTCTCCCTCGCTGCCGTCCAGCTTCGCCACCGTACAGTCGTTCATATCCTCCGCATCGGCATAGAAGTTCGAGCTTTCGTCATGCAGGGGGAAATAGGTCATCTCCCCGTCCGGGTTGTTCACTTCCACCTGCTGCCCGGCTATCTCCACCTTCCGGCTCGTGGGCATCTTCGTCACCTTGGCCAATACGCGGTGGCGCTTGGACAGGATGGCATTCACATGCCCGCTCATTTTGTACGTATTGCCGAATTTGTACCCCGTCTTGTTGTCCAGGTTCGAAACATTGGCATCGTCGGCCACGCTGTCGTCAAACTCGATCATCGTATAGGGCGGCTGCTTGATGGTCAGTTCCGGATAACGGGCGGCATACTTCTCCAGTTCCTCATCGGCCAGATACTTCGTCAGGGTCAGCTTGCCCCTCAGTCCCGAATGCCGGTCATCCACGGCACCCGTCTGTGTATACGTTCCGTAGTCGTAATACTTCTTCAGCAGGGTTCCGTCGTCTTCCCGGTCTATCTCCAGCACGAAGCGCTCCAGCTTGCCGCTGCCGTTCAGTCTGGCCTGGTGCAGGCGTTCCAGCATAGCGAACCCGTCGATGCCGGGGCAGTTGGTGTAGCGGTAGCCCCGCACATTATTGATCCCTTCCAGTATCAGGCCACTATCGGACAGCTTGGTCAGATATTCCAGGAACAGTTCCTCAATCGTGTCCGGCAGGCATAACTGCACAACGGGCGCACCGGTGGCCAGTTTCACACGGGTCAGCCCCGTACCCCTCACGTCCAGTTTCTTCAGGCGGCCCTGCCAGCTCAAGTCCAAAGTGGCCACATTCCCGTTGTCCCCGTTCCGGGCCAGCCGGTTGTTCCGCATGTTCACTTCTTCCAGAAGCAGCATACCATTGGTCGAAGCCATGAACGAGCCGTTCCGGTAACCGCTGGCTTTCTCCACGCTCATGTCGAGTTTTACCAGTGAGGTCAGCAGACCGAAGTTGAAGCCGATTGCGAACGCATCCTCGTGCCATACCAGCTCCTTGATTTTGGCTGCACCGATAATCTTCAGCGGGTCGTTCTCACCGAAGGCACGGGTCAGCTGCAGGGAATGGAGCACGTCCGCATCCACCACGCCGCTGTCGGCCTGCACGCCGTTGCTGGTGGAGAGCTGCACACGGTACGGGATGGTCAGCCGGTACTGCATCGGTTTCAGTTTATAAGCCTTGTCCAGCGATGCCGTACTCTGGTAGAACTGGGCACCCAGCGTGGATACATAGCCGTACTCCACCTGCTTCAGGTCATACCGGCGTTGGATGAAGTAGTTCCGGTGTGCTTTCAACGAACCCTTCAGACCGTAGATTTGCGGATAGGTCTGTTTGGCTCCGTCCGCACCCACCGGCATTTCGTTCAGGAACGGATAGATGTATTTGAAGATGCCGGACTTGTTATAGAGGCGTGAGCACCACTTCTTCATCTGTTCGGTATCGAAATGGTCAATGGCTTTCTGGATACTGAAGGCACTCATGAAGCTTGCGCCCCCGTTCCATCCGCTCACCATAATCTCCACAATCATGTCCCAGCAATTGGCCACGATGAGGTTCCACAGCCACGAGTTATGACCCTGCATCACATAAGCCCCGTCGCGCTTCGTCTGGCGGTTGTCGTCATACTTCCCGGTCAGGAACGACTTGTTGTCAGAACCGAGCTGGCAGTCGCCGTCATAATAGTCAATCGACCATTTCACACCGTCCCATGTGCGGATAAGCATGTTCTTCGCAAGCTGGTCCACGCCGAGGTTGAACTGCACGTACAGATAGTAGGCAATCAGGTGGGGAAGGTCGAAATACTTCCCGGCCTCTTTCCTGAACGTATCGCTCTGCCACTTGGCGGTAGGGAACTTGTCGCCGTCGTCCTCATAGTCCACCCCCTCGAACGAATGGGATTCCGTGCTGTAAACCATGTTCCTGCCCGCAGGCGTTTCCTTTACGCACCGGTAGACGAAACTCATCATGCGGTCGGTGGCCTTGTACATCTTGTCGTACTTGTCACCGGTACCGAGGTGGTCTTTCAGGTTCGGTTCTTCCTCCGCGTCACCGCCTCCGTCCGACCAGAAGGTATCTTTCGGATGATTAAATTCCAGTCCTCCGTCAAAGTTGTAGTCCATGAAATCCTTATGCTCCGGTTCGGTACTCGGCAACCAGTGGAACAGGCACAGCGGATTGGAGTTGTTCAGCGTCTCGAAGCAGACGGGCAGGTACTGCTTGTGTCCTTCCTCGTCGGCTTCCAGGTAGTTCAGCGTGTCGCCCTCGCCCCATTTCTCGCCGCCGATGGTCTCATCCTGCCCGAAGATGGGGTAGCTGTCGCTCTTCTCGTTGTTCATGTTGTACTGGCCGTAATAGGTCAGGTCTTCGTCGGCACTCTTCGCTACGAACAGGTCGCACGGCAGGCCGTCGATGGCCGAACGGTAATCATCCTCCAGCCCATGGCCTTTGGCGTAACGCTGGGCAGGCGTAAGCAGCCCCATCTCTTTCAGTCCGTCATTGATAAGCTTCGCACCTCCGGTATTGGTGGTCATGGACGAGTCCGAGAAGTCGCATTTGGAACATGCCAGCTTCGCGCCTACCGAGTTCCTGCGTAACTTGAAGAGATTTTTTTTGCCGGTAGTTACCACCGGATTCTTCTGCCTGCCGTTTCCGTCAATCTCCCCGTAGCTCAATGTAACCGTCCAGCCGCTTGCCGTCTTCTGGAAGTAGAAACGGAAGTTCTTTCTGGCATAGTTCACGGAAGAAGTACCCTGAATACGGACATATACGTTGGTAAGGATAAAGTCAAGCGTCCTGTCCTCTCCGTTATAGAAACGGACCTCCCTTACCAGTTTATTGGCCTTCTTGTCGTTCAGCTGGGCCAGTGCATCCACCACGTTCAGCGTGTCGCTCTCGCTCGGAACCTCACTGCCCACGCTGCCCGTGCCTATCAGTACCAGGATCGAGTTCCGGCGCTTCTTCATCAGCCCCATCAGCTTCTCCATGCTCACCGTATCTCCTTCATTCAGCACGCGGTTGTCCTCATCCAGTGAGCGCACGCCCGGTTCCCCGTCGGCATCCTCCAGGTGGTTGCGGTCCACGATGTAGTTGTTCAGCACCTCGTCCGAGGTCAGCGCCTTGTTATAGATACGCACGCTCTTCACGTTCAAGTCGGCACCTGCCGACTTAAATTCCAACTGGCTCTGAATGTCAAAATTCACCTTGTCGAGCCACTTGGAAGCAGCCGACTCTTCACCGTTCACATAGAAACCGATCAGCGTGCGCTGTTCGTTGGTCTGCACGTTCGGATAGAACACGTAGGTAATGCGGATATTCGTACCCGGCTGGAACTTGGTACCCACCGAGTCTTCATAGCGCAGCACCTGTCCGGCATCCATCGCCTCGGTCACCACACCGGTCAGGAACTTGGCCTCTTCCGGAGTCACAATCAGCCCGTACCGGTTGCCGTTGTCCAGCTGCCCCAGGCAGGTGATCAGCTCGGCATCCGTATCCGTCACGTTGGCCGTGCTGTATTCTATCTCCAGCGTCATGCCCACGTCACGGATGGCAAATCCCTCGGGCTTGTCCGCCTCGTTGAAGGGGCGGTAACCGCCGTCAGCGGTCAGGGTCATACCTGCACCACCGGCCAGCAGCAGGCGGTCCTTGTGCCAGCCGCTACCGGCACCATATTCGTTCACGCTCCACAGCACGTCCCGGAACTCCATACGCTTGTCACCGCTCACCCAGCTTGCCGGGTTGTTTTCCGTGTTGCTTCGCCCGAAGGCGTCAAACGTACACACGGCATCCGGTGCCAGCGTGGCTTCAATGTCCGGGTGCGATGTGGTGTTCACCTGCACCTCAAGCACGGCATCGCCGCATGACACACGGTAGTCCAACGGTTCCACGTTCACGTTCGTCCGTCCGTAGCTGCCGGTCTCACCGCGTTGCAGCAGGTCTTCCTTCACCACGCTGCCCCGGTCGGTCACTTTCACACGGGCCGTGTACGCATCGCGGTCATAGCCGGCATACGTGAAGTTCCATGCCGTGAACTGCTCTGCCTCCAGCACCGGGTGTTTCCAGTCACGCTGGAACCCCGCTGCCCGGTGGCTGAACATCAGGCCGGCATACGCTGTCACACCTCCGCCTGCCTTCAGCAGCGTAATGTAATGCACCCGGCTCACCACACCGGAGTTCTCATGCTGCGCGTAGGCTTCCACCACGTTCGTACCCTCCTGCATCTGTGTCAGGGGGATGGTCACGTTCTTCTGCTGCACACCGCTGCCGGCCGAAAGACCGAGGGTAAAGGCCTGTCCGCCGTTCACGCGGTAGTAGATGTTCTTCTCACCGCTCGTGCCCTTGGCAGTAAAGGGGATGTTCACGTCATTTTTATATCCCCCGTCGGCCAGCCCGTTGCCCGCCGAGTAGGTGGTCTCCAGCTCCATGGCCACCATGGTCACCTTGGCCGTGGCCGTCTTCATCAGCGTGCCGTCCTGGTAAGTTGCCTGCGCTTCCACCTGTACGGTATAGGCAGTGGCATCCTTCAGATAGGGCGAAGCGTCAAAGGTATAGCTCTGTCCGGCTGTAACGCCCACAAACTCCGCATCCCGGAACTCACTGATGACGGTCGAACCGCGTTTCACGATCACGCGGGCTTTCAGGTCGCTGTAGCCGTCCACCGTACCGCCACCGGCAGTGCCCACACCTACGGAGTATTTCACCACAAAGCCGCTGCCCAGTGCCAGATACTGCGAGGCGGGAAGTCCCGCACCGCCGCTGTCCGTCAGGTCGATGTTCACCACCACCTTGTCATCGTCCGTGTACTTGGAAAAGCGCACTTCCTTCGAGCTCTCGCCGCCCTGGTTGTCCTTCTGCTTGACGGTCATCACGTACTGGGTGCCGTCCTCGCTGTCCTGCACATCCACGTCCGTCACCGTACCCACCATCGCATCGAACACCGTTCCGGATGTAGGAGGTTTCGTCTCGCCGCTCACCAGTTCCTCGGTAGGGGTACGGTTTGACAGTTCCTTCTTCAGGAACGCTTCGATGTCATCGCCTGCATAGGCATGATAGGTGCCGTCCGGCTGTTTCTGATTCCATGGTGTTTCAAGATTCATCGGATGTTCAGTCGCGTTGATGATTCCGCTTATTTTCCTTTTTGCCATAATACTGTCCTTTTATAATAATCATTCATTTATCAGTTTTACTGCTACCGTTCCATGCGTCCGATCCGTTCCACGGCTCGTCGCCTTTCCAGTATCCAAGTCCGAAACAGCTGCTTATCGCAGACCATACCAGTCTTGCCCCGGCATAGACTGCCGACAGGGCACGTTTCCCCACATACGCAGCCGTTATTTCCTTACCGCCTATGGTTATCATCGTCAATCCTCCTCATAAATCAGATACAGCGTATTCGCATCCTTGTCCTGCAGCGCCTCGTAAGCTTCCCCGCTCATCACCTCATGCCGGTAGGCCAGCAGTCTCAGGCTGCCGCCTGTTCCGGTATATACGGCATCACCCAGCAGGTAGAGCTTGTCCGGCAGGATGGCTGTCCGGTCCGCATTCATGAATATGCCGGCAGGAGGCACACCCGCCACATCCCAGTCCCCGTACAGGGTGGAGTCCATGTGGTAGGCGAACTTCCCGGCATCCGCTACATACACTACGCTGCCGCCCGGTTTGGTACTCTTGTCAGGTAAAACGTTGCCTGTTTCCATCCATGAGGAAAAGCGTGCGGTAGCCCCGCCGATGGCTGCTGCCGTAGTCTGTTCCACCTTGGCAGCGGCGTTTTCTGCCTTGGCTGCCGCTTCGTTGGCCTTGGTGGCCGCTTCCGTGGCGGCCTGGGTCTTTTCCTCCAGTCCGGCTACGGCTCCTTCCGCTTTCTTGGCGGCAGCCTCGGCACAGGCGGCGGCATCGCTCGCAGGCTTCCCTATCAGTTCCAGGGGGACGTTCACCATCTTGCCGTCCTTCTCCCCGGGCAGTGATTTCACACCGCTCAGCGAGGTGACGGTCTCCAAGTCCTCCACGCCGGTAGAACTCTGGAGTACACGGTCCAGCACTTCCTGAACCAGTTCTTCTTGTGTCATTTCTGCCATACTCATTCGTTTTTATCGGTTTCTGACCCGCCCAGGATTTCGTTCAGGGCATCTATCACATTGGGAAGACAATAGCGTTCCACCGCCATGTGTATCATCCCGGTTTCCTCATCGCTGAACTCGGTCTCGCCGGTACTCTCGAAAATCTTGAACGCAAGCCGATGGGCCTTGATGCCACTGACACGCGTATACAGCAAATCGGCTATCTGCTCACGTGCATCGAAAACCTCCCTCGTCTGACGGGTTATTCCGGTGGGAACGCTGAAATTCCTGAAATCTAACTTTTTCATATATATCTGTTTTTTAGGATGAATGATTCAATATCTGGTAACGGAATCCGTCCGCTTTTGTAATAAGTACCGTTACGGAGTCCCCGGATGCCATCTCGTAGTTTTGCAAATCTTCATTGTGGTTATAGATACCTTTTAGTATGATATTCTTTGAACCGGGTCTGACCCTGAACGTGACAATGGCTGCAAAATCGGTAGGCAAGTAACTCATGCCGAACTTGTATGCCACAGAACTTTCCGACGGCAGCGTAACCTCTACCTTACTGTAGTTGGGTTCATTGTAATACATCAAAATGATATTGTGTTGTGAGAAATCCACCGTGTCGTTTCCACTTCCGAAGGTAAGCAGCTTGGCTTTCGTATTGATAAACGCCGGGGCAAGTAATGCCGCATTGCTGCTGATACCGTAGTTCTTCGTACCGCCGGTAACATCTATAAACAATCCATAGTTCGCTTGGTCGAAGCCGTAATTCCCGTATATATCGGGGGCTGAGTTCACGATACGACCGACAGCGGTAAAAGCTCCTCCTGCAGAAGACGGTATCACATCATCACCGAACATCACATATCCTTTGCTGCCGCCGACACGGAAAAAATCATCATAAATGGCAAGACCGCCACCGCTCCCGTGAGAGTCGGCCACAGAACCGATACGGCCGTTCCCTATCTCAAAGCCGCCGATTTTCCCTTTGCTGCTGTCTATCTCTCCGGTAAACTTACCGTTGGTCGTTTCAATGCTGCCGTCTTCCAGTATCTTGAAGTTGCCGTTGGCCGTTACCAGTCCCTCCAGCTGTATATGGTCGGCTGTCAGCTTGATTTTGCTCACGGTATTTCCGTACTCGTCCTCTTCCTCCACGCTCACCCCGATAAGGGCAATCTTTCCTGTATTGTCCTGCGCATACAGACCGGAACCTTCAGGCTTTATGACAAGCCCGGTCTCTTTCAGCGCATTACCGTCCTTGTCGAAGACCGCCGCTGAAATCTTTACCAGCCGGTCGCTCTGTTCGAACAGTGTACGGTACTTATAGGCCAGTGCGTCCGCCTTGTTGGTGCTGAACACCAGCAGCGAAATGTAAATCACGCCCGTAAACGACAGCTTGAAGTCGCCAGTGCCGTTCCAAAGTCCGTCCAACGTGAACATCTTCTCACCGCCAACGGGCAGGTCCTCTTCATGGCCGAACATGTTGAAGTTCTCAAACCCGGTCTTATCAGCGTTCACAAATTCTATTTTCAACCTTCCGGCCTTGATAACCCGGTAGCTGAACGACAGATACACCACGCCGGGCACCCGTTCGCCCTGGCTGTTCGTCTGCCGGTACTCCGGTACCAGCCGGAAGTCCTCCAGTTTCTGCATGATATAGCTGTTCCGGATATAGGCATAAGGCACCTTGCCGTCGGTCCGTATCTCGGCATGGCCGTCCGGCTTCGTACCGTAAGGACCGCCGTTCGCCCAGATCCAGCGTCCGCCCAGGGTGAACAGCGTAGCCTTGCTGCCCGTCTTCCATTTGTCCATGCCGTCGGCAAAACTGCTGTTGTCCAGATAACTCTGTTCTTCGCGTATTTCCTTGCGCAAGCTTTCCACGGCTGAATGGATTTTCCCCTCGGTAATCTCAAAGCGTGTCAATATATCCTCACCGGTCATTAAGACAAATGTACCTTTCAAATATACGTTATCGCCATAAAGCCCATTTCCTTTAGGTTGTTTGTCGGCGGGAAAGGAACTATCTTTAATACCATCCAAATTACCGAAACGACAGCGCAAACATCCGTTGAAGTTCTTGGCTTTTACTCCGTCCAAAATATCGATACGAGGCTGTCCGTCTTCTGTAGCCGATATACTGATAAGATTCTGACGTAACTTATTCTCTGTATTACCCATCAATACACACTCATCGCCTACAGTTGGGGCTACACCACCAAATTCGGAAACAGGTACTGTAACGCCGTTTACATCGGCCGAAGCAATTTCCACCCAATAAGCCTTGCGAGACGCACCACTAGTAACAGCGCAACGCATCAAGTCATGGACCATAAAATCACATTCCTGCTCAAAAAGGATGCGGTAGTTATTACCTTGGCGAATAACATCCTTTATTTTTCCGTTAGCTGCAGAAACGATAAACTGACCGCCTATGCTACGCACTTTCTGTATTAGTAGTTCAAGGGCTACCAATGATTGCCGGATAGTAGCTTTATCTATAGTGAGATGACTTAATCCGGTAAGCTGGTCTATCCATATCTGCCAGCCTTCACCAATCAATCCATCTACAAACTTGGTACTGCGAAGTAGCTCCCGAATAACAGCAGTCAGAAATTCAGCATTCCCTAAATCATCAATATTGGCTCCTGATTTACCTTGAACGAAATCTCCAAGTTTAATGCCTTTTAAAAATGTTATTAACCCCGCTGCTGTATCGTTTAACTTTTTGCTTACTGCATTGTCCGCTATTTCCTTCAACGTACGAAGCGATGAGAGTACATTCTTATCTGTAAAAGGTCTTTCATCATACTTTTCCAGAACCGTAACACTACCATTTCCACCACCGCCGTTTATAGTGGCCTGCATAGAACTTATCTGTCCTTCTATCTTATCTTCCCATTTCTCTGTTAGATAGTTTGATACGACACACGACAGCTTTCCGGTTTTCAGATTCTTTTCTGTGGAAACAATACGAATGATTCTACTGATATTACGAGACGGTATGCTTACAGTTATCAAATCCCCACACTCTAAGCCACCTTTTTCCCTCATATAACGATAATCCACATCAAGAGTAAACTTTACCCTTTTTTGCGAATAAAAAGCAAGCCAATCCGTAGCTTTCTCACGCAACTTTGATATTGCAGCTTGCTTGTATGCCTCTCCGAGACGAATACCAGTAAAATTAAACTCCTCACCACCTCTCAAATGTTTGGCCGCTGATGGGATAAGAGGTCTGCTTTGAGTCTCCGGGTCAATGGAAGCCAATTCATCTTCTTGGTAGATTAGAGTTATTTTCTTATTAGAATTATCCCACTTAAATTCAAAGGATTTTCCCATTAAATCTCCTGTGAGAAAATTAATACGCGCATCATCGCCAATAGCCAATTCGTCGATATTAAAATCAATATCACGGCATATAAACTCACGATAATTCTCCCCCGTAGGATTCTCAACAAAACCAGTAAAAGAGGGATGAATATTATCAAAGACAATCTTTTTCTCAACTGCCCGATTGGTTTCTGAAAAGTTTTCCAAATACTTTTCGGGCAACATCAAACGTCCTTCTTCATCGCCTTCCCCTGGAGCCATATTCTTTGTTCCACCAACTGGATATACACGGGTAGTAACATCACCACTATCAACGTTGCTTTGCTCTACCTCATACAATCCGCCACCTTGCCCTTGTGTAAATGTCAGATTTCTTTCATTTTCAATGCGTGATACATAATTTATCGTATGGTCATGTACATAATACTCATAGCCATACGCCGAAGCCAACTCTGATAATAAACTACGGCAATCTATCCCGTCAAAAGACAATGTCATATATTCTGTATCAGGAATATTGCCAAGCTGCCACCCTGTATCTACCCCTAAAGGATTGTCATTTGTCTTGTTGACATTCCATATCAACAACTCCAACCAATCCCTCAATTTTCCCGTAAGAGTAACGCGGACGCTTTTGGTTATCTTATTGGTGAGAATCTTATCTATTAAAGTATATTCCGGTGCTTCAAATAAGTATGTTGTAGTATGATTCACAGAACTTTTATCGGCAAATTCAGATGCACGATTAATTTTATATTTTATTCCGCCAACCCTTATAAAATCCCCCTCTTGAATATCAGGAATGGTATCAGTTACCACAGTTACCGATACTTCATTCTTATTCATTATGCCATTAGCCAATATAGCATCATCAGATGCAATACTGGCTACCTTGGTATCAATTCCAGAAACTACACGATATACCTCTAAGATGTCAATCATTGCTGCATTACTCTACATTTTAAATCGAATTCCAATACATGCTTAGTCCGCACTGTAACGGTTATTCCATCTTTAAAATATATTCTCATGCGCTCATTATCTTTCAGAGTCAAATTTCTAAGACCAGGACTAATACACAAAGCTGAAAACCTGCTCATGCTTGAGTATAACCTTTCCAAGCTGCTCCCCAGCATAGTACACTTTAATGTCAATGTGGTAGGCTCACGATATTTATTTTGCATATATGGCAAAGTCGTACCTATCTCTATCCGCTTTCCAATAGCCTCAACACCAGAACGAGAAGATACATAAATCCCAAAATCAGCACTTAAAGAATAGCCATCCATTACGTAGTTATTCCCACCTGACGGATTAATGTCTATTTTTGCCGGAATATAGCTTTGTTGCCAAAATTTTACTTGCACAATAGCCATATTCAAAGTAACATATTCTTCTACAGAAATCTCATCCTTACAGATAACATTAAAGCTACCAAATCTAGTCGATAAACGCCTGCATGAAATACAAGCCTTCTTTAGCTTATCTAATTGGGATTTTACATTTTCAGAGCGAACCACCAAAGATAGAAGTAAAGTCCGGCCATCCAGTTCAATATCTTCTGCATCAACAAACGGTTCAATACCGGTTCCCCAATTATATTCCGTTATTCCTTTACGCTTAGGAAGGTCAAATACTCCTGATATGGCAATACAATCTTTTGTCTGACCTACATAGGGAAAAGCATCGTAAGAAGATATATCTATATCGTCAAGTTTATAACTCATAAGTGGCTCCTTTCCGAACTATTAAATCAGCTCCCGTACAAGTTGCATTGCCATATAGATAAACCGTAACATGAGCACCACTACATTCATCTACGATTATATCCGCATTATCCAAAGCATCTATAATCAAGCGTGCCCCATTGGAAGCCCGAATATTCAACTTTGTACAATCAGCAGCCCATATTCGGCACATCATTCGTTCTGTTATTTCCACTACGGCATAACACTTCCCCACAAAGGCTACTTCCTTTTGATTTTTCACATTTACTGTTTCATCGGCATATAATCCTTGTCCGTGCATCATATCTCCAAAATTAGAGCGAATAAATGCACTCGATGGGGTATGTCTTGAAAGACAAAACTTAATATTATCAAAGAAACATCTAATCATCTCTGCCTTGGATTTTGTTTCAGCCAACTCTTGAAGCCCTTCATCGCAGGCTCCGGCAGCACCCGCTAATAATGCAATTCGTTCTTTCAGTTTCATACTATCCTCTCCCATTATAGTTTTTAGTGTTTTTTCTTATTTCATCAAGCTTTGTTTCCAATGATTTGATACCCGTTTTCAGTTCTTCAACAAGAGTTCCGGTATTATCTGCCGTTGCTTTTGTATTATTGTTTATTCCAATAATCTGCACATAAATATTAGCAATATTGGCAAGCTGCGTCCGGCATTCTATAAAATGCTCATGGCTCAAATTAAGCAAAGAACGTATATCTAAAGCAGACATATTCCATAGACCTACAAGCTGGGAAGCGGTGCCCTCAGTTACCGCAGCCTGCAGCTCACCAGTAACGCCATTCTCCATTTCATCTTCAACTTCGCTATTTACAAGTCCCAACTTCTTCAACAATTCCTGATAACGCCCCAACTGTCCCAATATCTGATCTTTTCCCTGCTGACCCGCTGCAACAATTTGGTCTATTTCCCAGTTGGTAAGTTCAAAACCGCCGGCACTGTTTTCATTAAAAGCATCTGCCATTTTTTGAAACATATCGGACATCGATTTTTGGATTACAAAAACGTCCAGTTGCTTAGATATGACATTCTTCATCAAGTCATTTATCTTTTCTTGTATAGCTTCTTTGCCGTTATCAAGACCATTACATAATCCGTCAACAATACTCGAAGCCATATCATTGGAAAATGAATACAAATCAGTCGTTGATAATTCATCTATAATTCCCTGTCTGAGTTCTTCTATCTTATCCCTATAATCCTCTATTTGGCTTTCCCAATCAGCAATCTTCCCGTCGTCACGTTTTTTAGACCTTTTGCTTTGCTCTGCAGCTATCATACCCTCAGTTTCCGCTATCTTTTGATACAAGTTATTTACCTGCTCTATCTGCTTGCTATATTTCTCACTGCCGATAGCTTTGGCTGTTTCACGTTCCAACTGCCGGTATTGCTTTTCCAAGTTTTTCACATTCTCTTGATGCTGTTTAATTTCCCGATTAGCCTTACGACTTCTTCGGTCAAAGACATCAAATGCAGAAGATATAAGCCCAACGGCACCTGAAATCATAGCAGCCGGATTCATGGAAGCAATACCGCCGGCCAGCTTACCTGCCGACCCAACCATATTGGATATACTTCCAAGTAACTTTTGGGTTTCTTCATCCCCAGCCAATCCCATGTTCTTTAAACCGCCTATGACCGAATCAAAACATTCGTTCACCATTCCAAGCACTTCGGAAGTATCACCAAATATTTCTTTTAAGGATGCTTTCTTTTTAGTCTTATCAGCCTCTTTCTGATATTCTTTTATATGAGTAACCAAGCTGCGGAACGGGTTACGGGATTTGATTTCATTCTCCGCATCTTTCAGCTTCTCCAAGACCTTATCCAGGTTAATAGGGTCCAGCTTCAAATCTTTAGCTTTCGACTTGATTATCTGAATAAGATTTTCTATTTCGGAAATGGTAAGGTTATCCAAATCACCGAACAATTTTACCCATTCATCTGACTGCATCAACATCTGTGCATTTAACTCGTTCAAAGCTTTTTCTTTGCCTTTGGTTAGTTTATCTACCAATTCCTCATTTCCTGCTGCTTGAGCAATCTTTTCATCCCATTCTTTGGTTATAGTGTATTCGCGGCTCTTATAATCATCAAGTTGAGCAATAAGGGCATCGTATTTTTCCTTGAGTATTTTTTCTTCATTCATCAGATTCTTAACTTGAGCTTCAGAATACATATTACTCAATAAGTCTCGCTGCTCTTGTGGTAACTGCTCTATGGATGTAGTTGTAGGCTTGAAAACTCCCTTTTCATTATTCTTCTTACCTTTATTCCTTTCCTCCCATTGTTTTTTTTCGATTTCTTGTTGAGCCTTTATCAAAGCTTCTCCATGTTCTTTTATCGCAAACAACTCTTTCTGAAAATCCAAACGGCGCTGAGCTTGATACTTTTCTTCCCCTTCTTCCATTGCATCGATTCTCATCTGTTGCAAATCCATTGAAAATTGTTCAAACAGTTTTCCCTGTTCTTTTTTTGCATTCTCAATATCACCTTTATAATCTTTTTTATCCGGTTCTGTATTAACCACAGTTGTGCCGGTTGTAGTAGTAGTCGTAGTGGTCGTACCAGTATTGACAGAAGTCAGACCTTTGATAAACGGAGCAAATCTCTTTTTTACTTGATAGATATTATATTCGGTCGAATAAACGCTTCTGATATATTCATCCAAAGCATCCACAACCTCATCACTTAACTGCCTATTGCCACTAGCAATGCCTTTCAACAGTTCTCTTTGTGTATCATACAAAACTTTCATGTTTCCCGTTCCGGCTCGTTGAGCTTCTGTCACCTTATCTACAATATTCTGAACTGTCAATTCTACCAATCCGCCGTTGTTTGAATATTGTGAAAGCCCCTTACGTAAATTCTCCAACTCATCAGCCTGCTTCTTTACTCCAGATGTAGCGATTTCATCGGTTGCTTGGTTTTGTATCTGTAAGGCGATCTTTTCTTTCAATGAAGCATTTATACGGTCATAAGCACTCTTAATTTCTTCTGCAGAGGATTTTTCAGTAAGCATATTACTAAGATAACTTCCATACTGTCCGTTTATCAGGCTTATCACTTTCCTTCTCTCTTCTGTCCCTTCCTTAGCGCGAGCCAATGCCGAAAATACATCATCCAATGCTCTTTTCTCTTTCAACTGTAATGCTATGCACTCGTTATAAGACTCATTTAATTTCCTATTTGCCTTCTCTGCTTCACTAACGTATGTTATATGCTTATATATGGCATATCCCAAAGCAGCTATAGCTGTTGCAATAAGCATATAAGGACTTTTAGCCATTATAGCATTCAATGCTTTTGTTTTCATGGCAAGTATTTCCTTTGCCTTGCTGACTATATTAAGCCAGTTTGCTTGAAGTTGCATCGATAGGGTCCACCCTTTAGCCAATCCCTGTTGATACAACTCAGCTTGCGCAGCGAGCAATACCGCAACACGATAACTTCCCC
>OGYS01000787.1_pt1 | contig 20441 bp, 13 predicted proteins | sample 1576611 | NCBI WGS metagenome assembly OGYS01 (sample SAMEA3541571, study PRJEB24748) | human gut metagenome | biome: human gut; feature: human-associated habitat; material: faeces | place: China | collected 2012
GGCCGTATGTCATGAGAAGTCGTCCCAGGTCCTTCTTATTCGAACGACGGCCGGCTGAAGCGAATTGAGCTACAGCACCTACCGGCGTAGCCTTGGAGGACTGTCCACCCGTGTTGGAGTATACTTCCGTGTCGACGAGCATAATGTTGACATTGTAGTTCATGGACAGGACGTGATCAAGACCGCCGTACCCGATGTCATAAGCCCAACCGTCACCGCCGTACATCCAGATGGTTTTCTTAACAATGTGTTCTTTATGAGCCAACAGATACGTCCGCAATTCAGCAGCACGACCGTTCACTTGAGCCTTAGCCAAGGCTGCAATATAGGCCTTACTCGTTGCTTCCGTCACTTCGCCTTCATTGCTGCACCCGAAGGATTCAAGCCACTTATTGGCTGCATCGCGAAGCTCACCGTCTACTAAAGTAACGAGTTCTTCCGTTTTGAGGCGAATGTCGTCACGTTGTTGTTCCATAGATAAGGACATACCGAGAGCAAATTCGGCATTGTCTTCAAATACGGAGTTGGACCAAGCCGGGCCGAAGCCGTCTTTATTTACCGTATAGGATAAGCTGGGCATTGCCGAGCCCCAGGCCTGAGTACAACCGGTTGCATTGGCAACCAACATACGCTGTCCGAAAAGCTGTGTTAATACTTTCATATAAGCCGTTTCGGCACAACCTGCACAAGCGCCGGAGAATTCAAGTAAGGGTTGGTTGAACTGACTGCCCTTAACGGTGTATTTATCCAGGCCCGTTTCCTTTTGAGTAAGGCTTACGGCATATTCCCAGTTTTCATGTTCTTTAACCTGTGTATCTAAAGGTTCCATGACCAGAGCCTTTTCCTTAGCCGGGCATACATTGACACAGGTATAGCAGCTGTAGCAGTCAAGGGGAGATACTTGAATACGGAAACCGTATTTATCCATATCTTTGCCTACGGCCTTTTTGGTTACAAAACCTTCGGGAGCCTTCGCCTGTTCGTCTTCAGATGCCAGGAAGGGACGAATAGCCGCATGGGGGCAAACAAAGGAGCAACGATTACATTGAATACAATTGTCGGCAATCCAACGAGGCACAACAGATGCAATACCGCGTTTTTCGTACTGAGTGGAACCCATAGGATAAGATCCGTCGGCATAAGGAACGAATTCGCTGACGGGAATATCATCACCCTTTTGCAAGTTCGACGGTTCAACAATCTTTTTAATGAATTCAGGAAGATTTCTCGTATCTTCCTGCGGTTTTTCTTCCGGCAACTCAGCCCATGCTGCCGGCACCTGTACTTCTACGACATCGCTGATACCGCGATCGACAGCCGCCTGATTCATGGCAACTACCTTGTCACCCTTGGCCATGTAAGTTTTTTGAATAGCTTTTTTCATATATTCTACAGCATCTTCAATAGGCAGTATATTGGCCAGTTTAAAGAAGGCTGCCTGCAATACCGTATTGGTACGGTTCGTCCCCAGACCGAGTTCACCGGCAATCTTAGCAGCATCAATGATATAGAAGCGGAGCTTCTTACGAGCGATATCCCGCTTAACCTTGGCGGAAAGATGCGTTTCCAGTTCGTCTTGTGACCAGCCGCAGTTCAAGAGGAATACCCCGCCGTCTTTGACTTCGCCGACAATGTCGTAAGTACTCATGTAAACGGGTTTATGGCAAGCCAGGAAATCAGCCGATTTGATGTAATAAGTCGAACGAATGGGGTTCTTCCCGAAGCGCAAGTGAGACTTCGTAACGCCGCCCGATTTCTTCGTATCATATTCAAAATAAGCCTGTACGAACATGTCCGTATTATCACCGATAATTTTTACGGAGTTCTTATTAGCCCCTACCGTTCCGTCGGAACCGAAGCCCCAGAACTTGCAGTTAACGATACCGTCATGATCGACAGCTAAAGGTACGTCGGGGATGGAAAGGTTCGTTACATCATCGTTTATACCGACGGTAAAGTGGACTTTCGGCTTTGCCGCTTCCATGTTACAGAATACGGCATGGATGGATGCGGGAGATACGTCTTTCGAAGAAAGACCATACCGACAGGCAAAAATTTCAGGTGACAAGTCCGTGTGGCGAATAGCTGCGCACACATCTTCATACAAGGGTTCGCCTAAGGCACCCGGTTCCTTCGTACGGTCCAATACGGTAATGCGTTTAACTGTCTTCGGCAAGGCCTGTGTAAAGTGCGGCAAGGAGAAAGGACGGTATAAATGAACCTGAATATAACCGGTCTTCTTGCCTTGTTTATTCAATGTGTCTACCGTTTCCTGAACGGCACCCGTAACGGAACCCATGCCGATTAAGATATCTTCGGCATCTTCTGCACCGTAGTAGTTAAAGAGTTTATAGTTACGACCTGTGAGCGTATTGATTTGTTGCATGTATTCATCTACGATCTGAGGCAAACGGTCGTACCAGATATTGCTGGCTTCCTTCGATTGGAAGTACATGTCCGGATTCGTTACGGTACTGCGCATAACCGGGTGTTCCGGATTCAGACCTTTATGTTTAAATTCATACAAAGCGTCTTCATCAATGAGTTTTTTCAGCTCTTCTTCAGGCACCGTATGAATCTTCTGGATTTCGTGAGACGTACGGAACCCGTCAAAGAAATGCATAAACGGTACATGCCCTTTGATGGTCGACAAATGAGCTACTGCCGCTAAGTCGGCACATTCCTGTACACTGGCACTGCAAAGCATAGCAAAGCCCGTATTACGACAGCCCATAACGTCTGAATGGTCGCCGAATATGGACATGGTATGTGTACCTACCGTACGTGCCGCAATGTGAAGTACTACCGGCTTTAACTGACCGGACAAACGATGTAATACGGGAATCATGAGCATCAAGCCTTGCGACGCCGTAAAAGTGGAACAGAGACTGCCTGCTTCGGAGGCACCGTGAACAGCCCCGATAGCTCCGGCTTCAGACTGCATTTCAACCAGCTTAACAGGTTGTCCGAAAAGATTTTTCCGCCCGTGTGCCGACCAAGCATCGACATGTTCAGCCATGGGCGATGACGGCGTAATAGGATAAATCGTAGCCACTTCCGTAAATGCATACGCTACGTCTGCTGCCGCTTGGTTACCGTCCATAGTTTTTGTAATCAGTTTTACCATGAAATTCACTCCTTATCGCAGTTTAGTATAACGTTTAACTATATGTTTATTATATATATACTTATCTATGCGTGTCAAGAATAATTATATTGCCGTTTTAGCATTATGAATTAAATAGCTATGGTGTGCTTGCATTAGAGTTGTTTTTTCTCAAAAAAAGAGTCTTGCCCCAAGACAAGACTCTTTTTACATTTCTTATTATGTAATTATTCTACCGTGACGGATTTAGCCAGGTTTCTCGGCTTATCTACATCGGCACCGCGAGTAATAGCGGCATAATAAGCCAAAAGCTGCAAAGGAATAACAGCCAATATGGGCGTCAAAAGTTCATCCGTTTCGGGAACCTTAATGACATGATCCGCATACTTTTCAAGTTCCGTATCATTTTCCGTAGCGATCCCGATAACGACGGCATCACGAGCTTTTACTTCTTTAATATTACTGAGAGTTTTTTCATACACATGCTTCTGCGTTGCCAAGGCAATGACAGGCACCCCTTCTACAATAAGGGCCAGTGTGCCATGCTTTAATTCACCGGCGGCATAGGCTTCCGCATGGATGTAAGAAATTTCTTTAAGCTTCAACGAGCCTTCCATAGCCACATTATAGTCCAAAGAACGGCCGATAAAGAAGGCGTCCTCATTGAACCCGTATTGACGAGCAAAGGTTTTAACAGGCTCTACATCTTCAAAGGTGCGTCCCACATTATCGGGTAATTTACGCAGAGCCGCAATTAATTCTACAACGCGCCCCGCCTCCTGCGTACCTTTGATTTCAGCCATATACAGAGCCAACATAAAGAAGGCCACCAACTGAGTAGTATATGCCTTGGTCGAGGCTACAGCAATTTCCGGTCCGGCCCAGGTATAGATGACCTGATCGGCTTCACGTGCAATGGAAGAACCGACGACATTCGTAATGGCCAAGGTCTTGGCACCGAGTCGTTTCGATTCTTTCAAGGCCGCCAAGGTATCGCTCGTTTCCCCGGACTGACTGACGACGATGACCAAAGTCTTGTCGTCAATAATCGGCTCTTTATAACGGAATTCGGAGGCTACATCGATTTCCACAGACAGTCGGACAAGTTTTTCAATGTAGGACTTGCCTACCAAACCCGCATGATAAGCCGTACCGCAAGCAACAATGGCGATTTTGTTAATGGAATCAAGGAAATCTTTATCCCACTTTAATTCGTCAAAGACGACAGATTTTCCATCTTTTGAAATACGTTGAGACATGGTATCGCGAATAGCCTTGGGCTGTTCGTGAATTTCCTTCAACATGAAATGTTCGTAGCCGCCCTTTTCAGCCGCTTCGGCATTCCAGTTGACTTCAAAAATCTTCTTATCAATCCGTTCGCCTGCCAAATTCATGACTTCTACATTATCGGCACGAACGACAGCCATTTCACCGTCATTCAAAATATAGGTCTTTCTCGTCTTGTTAATAATGGCCGGAATGTCGGAGGCAATAAAGTTTTCCCCCTGGCCAAGACCGATAACCAAAGGGTTATCCTTCTTAGCACAAATCAGACAATCAGGATGAGCCTTGGACAAAAACACGAGGGAGTACGATCCTTCGACCGTATTCAGCACCGTACGAACAGCGGCAACGAAATCACCGTCATATACGTCTGCTAAAAGATGTGCTACCACTTCCGTATCCGTTTCCGACTTGAATTCATGCCCTTTTTTCAAAAGAGCCTCTTTCAAGGGTAGATAATTTTCAATAATCCCGTTGTGAACAATAGCAAATTGCCCCTTCCCATCTGTATGAGGATGGGCATTATTATCTGCCGGACGACCGTGTGTCGCCCAACGCGTATGGCCGATGCCGATATGACCTTGGGGAATATGACCGACAATCTTTTCTTCTAAAGCTGCCAGCCGACCTACGCATTTTTCTACGACAAGCTTTGTACCGTCAAAGGTAGCGATTCCTGACGAATCGTATCCTCTATACTCCAACTTGGATAAGCCGTCCAATAAAAAGGGAGCTGCCTGCTCCTTACCTACATAACCTACTATACCGCACATATAATCAGAACCTCCTTGCAATTACGCACGCAGTTCTGTCGATAGCCTTATATACCGCTTTGTCCCCGTCGTCACCGTCGGGTTTTAACGACCTTTATCGACCGGCTGAGCCGAGAGGCATCCGCTGAATGCTCGACAACCTCTTCCTCGTCCTCTCCGTTATGAGAGCCAGCGCTAAGAATATATCTTTTTCGTAAATATCGACAAACCGGGGCAACTGCCCAAAATAAAATAAAACAGCAAGGCACAATACCCCACCATTTCACTTATCATAATAGATTGCCGACCGTTAGTCAAGGCGGTTATCGAATTCGTTGGTAAATACTTTCAAAAAAATCTGCACGAAATGCTTCGTGCAGATTTTTTCTTTATTCGTCAATACTCGTATGCAAAACATCGCCATTTACGGCATTAATAACAAATTTATACTCCACATTTCCTACTTGGCACTTTACTTTATATACGGGAATAAAGTCGGCAACATGGGGTTGAGCCGGAAGGGCCGCAGGGTTCGTGTCGGTTTGCTGCGGCTGCGGCATCGGCTGTACGGACGACGGCGGATTCACTCCTTCCCTACCCATACCTTCTCGAGGCATATCTTGCCGGTCATCTCCATTTCCCTTCTTTTCCTTATGATTCTTATGTTGCTTATCTTTCTTGTCCTTCTTATCTTTATGTGCTTCTCCTTCACCCGTATTTTTATGCTTTCTCCCATCTTTAAGTGCAATCTTATTAAAGGTAATACTGTTTACATCCGTACCGATACGAGCTGCCGCAATCTCTTTGACCTTATCTTCACCGATAAGATTTATGCCCCTTTCTTGTGCCTCTTGGGCAACCATCTGCGATTTAGCGGCTTCCACCTCAGCTTTTACCGCGGCCTTTTGTTGATGCTGATGCCAAGCACCGCCGCTTAAAGGGATGGCACAAACGACGAGAAGCGCCGCTAATCGCTTTGCATTTTTAACCGTAATTATTTTTTGTACGTTTTCCTTTACAGATTGTATGTTTTTTTCAGTGTTCATAGTAAAACCTCCTCTGACCTTCGGTCATAATATCTTTGTCCATGGTCAAAGTATATCGAGAACTTCTAAACAAACTATAAATAGCTTCTAAAAGAATTCATAACCTTTCAGCTTTACCCTGTTCGACTCCATATAAACATAGTATTATAGAAAAAACATGAACCGATATTACCGTGAAAGGACACTTATGTTAAGATTTCGTGATCTATCCTTAAGAAAAAGACTATTATTAGCTAATTTCATGATGGTTGCCGTACCCGTATTGCTCCTTAGTCTTGTCGGGGGCATTTTATTATCAGCCTTCCGCTACTCGGGAACCACTCAAAAAGATATTCTTACGGCCCTATGGCCCGAAAAAGGGTCGGCACTTACCGTGCAATACGCTGTAAGTTCCCTGCGAGTCCGTGCTGAACGCAAAGACAAGCCAAGAGTAAAGGACTACCTGGAGCCGGCACATTTATTAGAAGCTCAGGGCATTGCCGTCATCGTGTCAGATCGCAACGGTTCCGTGTACTATACTTCACCCGGAGCAGACAGACAAGCTATTGCAGCCCGTATTCTTTCAAAATACGGCCCCAATCCTTCCGTCATGAATTGGGATCATGACGGCTTTGATTTTTCCTATGTATCACCACGTAGCGGTACTATCGTCATGGCCGCCGGCGACGTTCCCTTCCTGGCCAAAAATACAATTCCGGGAAACGATTGGAAGGATCGCGCCGAAGAACTCCTGTACATATCATTGATTATGGCGGTTGCCTTAATTGTTTTTTTCGGCTTATACCTGTCTCGGCTCTTGTCCCGACAAATCTTGACTCCCTTGGACCAATTACGAAAAGCCGCTGCCGATATTCGTGCCGGCAACTTGGATACCCCTGTCTCCATAGACGGTGTCGATGAATTCGGCAGTGCCTGTCGTGATTTTGAACTGATGAGACAAGAACTGCGCCGTGTTCGTTTGGAACGAGAGCGCTACGAAGAAAATCGCAAGGAGCTTATTGCCGGAATTTCTCACGATTTATCAACACCGCTCACATCAATCAAAGGCTATGCAGGCGGTATCTTGGACGGAATTGCCGATACGGATGAAAAAAAATTACACTATATCGAACAAATTCAAAAAAGCACGGATACCTTGGAATCTCTGGTAGACAATCTTTTTCTCCTTTCTAAGCTCGACTTAGGTCGCCTTCCCTTTCATTTTGAAAAGGTCGACTTAATTGCTTATTTCAAAGATTTTACAACAGAACAATCACCCTTATATAAAGATCGCGGCTTAGACCTTTCCATGGACTATACGGACAAAGAACCGGCCTTCGTTTTTATTGATCGCATGCACTTTGAACGAGTCGTCCGTAACATTTTGAATAATGCCCTGAAATACAATGATAAGAACCGTTGCGAAGTCATAATACAAATCAAGGTGCAAAAAGACTCGATATGTGTTACTTTTTCCGACAACGGCCCGGGAGTAGCTTCCGGTGAATTAGCTAAACTTTTTAATACCTTCTACCGTACTGATAAGGCGCGCACGGATGTTACTAAAGGTAGCGGCCTGGGCCTTGCCATAACAGCTCAGATCATAAAGACACTGGGCGGTACCGTCAGAGCTGCCAAAGCCTCGCAAAGCGGCGGCCTAATGATAGTCATTACCCTACCTGTTGCCGAAGGAGACACTTATGAAACACATCCTACTCATTGAAGATGATTTGGCCATTGCCGAATTGGAACGAGATTATTTGGAAGCCGACGGTTTTGAAATCACAATAGAAACAGACGGACAAAAGGGGTTGGAAAGAGCCCTGACAGAAATTTACGACTTACTTCTCGTCGATGTCATGCTGCCCGGTAAAGACGGCTTTCAAATTGTTCGCGAAGTCCGCAAGAAAAAAGATATTCCCATTCTTATGATTTCAGCCAAACGCGAAGACATAGACAAGATTAGAGGGCTCGGCTTAGGAGCTGACGACTATATCAGCAAGCCTTTCAGCCCGAGCGAACTGGTTGCCAGAGTCAAGGCTCATTCGGCCCGCTATGAAAGACTGACCGTCAAGGCGGATAAGTCGCTTGCGTCTTTCATCGAAGTCGGCAGTTTGGAAATTCAGCCCGAAGGACATCGTGTATTTATAAGGGGAAAAGAGATTTCCCTGACACATAAAGAATTTGAGCTACTTCTCTTTTTAGCACGAAATCGAGGTATCGTTTTCAGTAAGGACGTTCTTTTTGAGCGAGTTTGGGGACTGGATGCTGTCGGCGATACGGCTACGGTCATGGTTCATGTCAATCGCTTACGGGAAAAATTGGAAAAGGATCCGTCAAAGCCTGAATTCATTGAGACCGTCTGGGGTGTCGGTTATCGCTTGAAATAACTTATATTGCAAAAAGGCCCTGCACTTTAAAAGTGCAGGGCCTTTTTTATTCTTCAATTAGAATTCAGCCTTCCACAAGCCGTGGAGGTTGCAGTATTCATAAACCGTACCGGATGCGGCATCGCAGAAGTCGGCAACCGGTTTGTCACCGGGTTTTAAGTATTTAAATACAAGACGACCTTCAGATTCAAGAGCAATCCATTCAATATGATGTTCTTCCAACATGGGATGTTCTACAGAACCGATCTGAACATGAACCTTACCGTTTTCTCTCGTTACTACCGGAACATGTTTTTCTTGAGCTGCATCTGTCGTATTGGCTACGAGCTCTTTCATTCCCGGACAGGCTTCTCCTTGCAAAGCTACTACAATAGCCTTAGTTTCTTCGTTACGATAAAACTTAATCATGTAAATCCCCTCCTGTACGTAATCAATAATTGTTATTTGTTATGTCTTTATTATACCTTTTTTCTCCCGTTTTTCAAGAGGTATGATAAAAAATTTCCTTCTGATCAAGGATGAATTCGTTTAAAGAAGGTGAATCTTCCTTGCGCCCCTACTTCTTTCCATTCTCCCGGCAGCTCCCCGGACTTTACGGAATCACCCGTCTCATCAGATATAATCAGTATATCTCTATCATCGGGAATGTCTTCAATTGCTCTAAAAGGCATGACATTCGTATCATTCCAGGTCATTCCTTGAGGCCGTTGTGCCTCTACATTATCCCTAGTTTCCAATCGCTCAACCCTATGTCCTGAATAATAGACAATAGAGGCGGGATATCTCATGCCGTACGAAAGAATCAGGGTATCTTCCGTAGTCAGCGACTGCAACAAGGGAACTTGGTCTTCTGCCGAATAACGATGTGTCAGAGGGGCAATACAGATGAATAGTCCCGTTATGAAGAGAAGGGATATGAGAATTACAGTATTACGCACAACTCTTTCCTGCTTTATTGCGTAAGGAGCCAACAGAAGAGCCGACGGCATGAGCATGGGAAATGTATAGGTCAGATACTTAGAGGCCATGCCTTGATAGAAAACAAAAACTACTACCAGCCATACCCACAAAAAACGCTCTCTGCTTTGACGAGGTAAATGTAACCCCTTATGCTTTACCGACTTTATCATTTCATAAAGAGCCCATAATGACCAAGGGAAAAATCCGCCGATCCAAACAACAGCATAGTAATAGATAACATTATTTTGCGGATGTTCCGGAACCGTAGCCCGCAAGAGATTATGAGTGCCCAAGAAGGTTTCCGTAAAGGCCGTTCCGTGCAAGTTATACATAGGTGCATACCATAACAGCACTAAGATAATACACAAAAACAGCCCGCTCCACAGGTGCCATCGAATAAAATACGACGGTTTTCTTTCCCACAAAAGGAAAATCAGGATAATAAGCCCCGGTAATACGAATCCGACAGGTCCCTTTGTCAGAACTCCTACGGCAGCTGATACAAAAGCCCCATACAGGTATAAAGGTTTATCTTCCTCATAATAGATGTAAAAGAAGAACAGGCACACGGACGTACTTATGAATAAGGTCATATCCGTTACTATGGCATGCCCTAAATACCAGTATTCAAGAGATGTGGCCAATATGAATGCCCCGACGAGACCGGTTTTGATATCATGTAAGTAGCAACCGAACTTATAGGCTACAAAAACACCTATCAGGGCCGTCAGCGCCGGGAAAATCCGAGCACTAAAATCATGTATCCCGAAAAGTTTAAAAGCCGCCAATAACTGCCAGTAAAAGAAGGCCGGCTTATCATACCAATAGTTCCCATATATACGAGGAGAAACCCAATCTCCCGACAAAAGCATTTCCTTGGCCGTTTCGGTATAATTTACTTCAACAGGATCCGTAACTGCCAGCAGCCAAATCCCTGTAAAATACAAAAGAAAACACCATATTCCCGAAACAAGAAGAATATGGTGTTGGAATATCCTATGAATCTGTTGCTTCATATTATCCATTTAGAGCTCCCTCACAATACCCTGACGTTTTTTCATCTCTGTAGTATGACAAAAAGTCGTAAAAGAAGCTTAAACGAAATATAAATAAATTCTAAACTTTCCCGTTCTCTTAGAATTATTCACGAATACCGTAAGCCGTGTTTTCCAATATCATCGTCGACACGAGAGCTCCGATACCGCCGGGAACGGGCGTATAGGCAGCAGCCTTAGCCGTCGCTTCCGTACAAATATCGCCGACAGTCTTGCCGTCTACACGGTTAATTCCTACGTCGATGAGAACGGCTCCGTCTTTAACCATATCAGCACTGACAAAACCGGCCTTGCCTACGGCGGCAACGAGTATGTCCGCCTGCCGCGTAATCCCGGAAAGGTCTGTCGTCTTACTGTGGCAAACCGTAACGGTTGCATTTTTTTGAAGAAATAAATGAATAAGGGGCTTTCCTACCACATCACTGCGACCGATAACGACAACATGCTTCCCCTGCACGGAAATATCATAATCAGCCAATATTGTCACGACGGCCTGAGCCGTACAGGGCGCAAAGCAAGGTTTCCCCGCAAAGAGACGGCCCTTACTAATCATCGTCTGCCCGTCCACATCCTTATCCGGTGAGAGCGCATTGATAATCTTAGACGCATCATAAGCCTTCGGCATAGGCAATAGTGGTAAGATTCCGGTTATATCGACTCTTCTGTTCAAGTCATCTACAGCCGCCATTATTTCAGCCTGAGGCGTACCGTCGGCAAAACGGCACAGTACCGCTTCCATACCGATTGATGCGGCCACTCTCTGCACCGACTGTGCATATAACTCGGAAGGGGCTGAGTCACCTACAAGAAGAATAGCCAGTTTTTTCTCTCGTCCCGCTTCTTTTTCCGATTGTATATATGCCGTTAATCGTTTTTTCCTCAGGGTTGCCATCTGTTTTCCGTCTAAAATCATGTTTATTCGTTCCTCTTTCTTCCTATCATCGTGAGAATGAAACAGTTACATTACTGCCTGCATCCACATACGTACCTGCTGCGGGAACCTGGTATGTAGCAAGCCCCGTCCCGTTGGGAATAAAACCCAATCCGGCAGCATTAAGCCATTCATTTACTTCTCTCGAGTCATAGCCGATAAACGACGGTAACAACACGGTATCTCCTGTCGCATCAACAGGCGGCAAGGGAGCTTTCGACACCGCTGCGGGAAGACTTTTCAAAACGGTCGCATTGGCAGCTGCCGCCGATGCGGGACGAATCCCCTTAATACGAACGATATCGGTCATCATACTCTTAAATACGGGAGCTGCTACTTGGGCCCCGTAATATACACCCGACGGGTTATCGACAACAATGAGGACGACATATTCCGGATCTTCTAAAGGACCGAAGCCTACGAAAGAACCGATGTACTGGCCGTCGGCATAGCCCGTTCCTTCCGAGTTCAGCCGTTGGGCCGTACCTGTCTTACCACAAAAATTATAGCCATCAATCTTAGCATTTAAGCCGCCGCCGGAGTTTATTTCATCAGCCATAATAGTGCTGATAATCTTGCTTACTTCCGCACTGACGGGCTGCCCCACTTCTTGAGGTTCCGTCTTTTTAAAAACAGATCCGTCGGGATTATCTATTTCCTTAATAACAAAGGGTTTCATCATCGTTCCGTGATTGGCAACGGCACCGAAGGCCTGTACCATTTGTAGCGGTGTCACGGCTATACCCTGGCCGATAGCCATAGTCGCCGTGTTGATATTCGACATCTCGTCAGGATTAAAGAGGATCCCTTCTCCTTCTCCGGGCAGTTCAATGCCCGTCTGCTTACCGAATCCGTATTTTTCGGCATAAGAGGTCAGAATTTTTCCGCCCGTATTCAATCCGATGGCTACCATACCCGTGTTAATGGAAAATTTCAGAATCTCTTTCAGCGTAACGGTCCCCATGCCGCTGTCATCCCAGTTGGAAATCACACGATCATCAACTTGGACATAGCCAACGTCCTTATAAGTCTTACTTTCCGTCCAGGTCCCCGCATCAAGAGCGGCCGAAGCCATTAAGGACTTAAAGGTAGACCCCGGCTCATATAAGTTGACAACAGCTCGATTCTTGTAGGCTTCTTTATTAGCCTTTCCATAATCGTTAGGGTCAAAATTCGGCCGGCTTGCCATGGCCAGGATTTCTCCCGTCTTGGGATTCATAATGATAATAGCTGCCCCTTCGGGCTTGTTATTTTTCATTATGTCATCCAAGCCTTTTTCGGCTATATATTGAATAGTACTGTCAATGGTAAGACGAACGGATTTTTCCTTATCAGGCAAGACCTTTTCCAAGGCCGAGTCAAAAATAGGCACGTTGTTACTATCCGTCGTAAGACGCAACTTTTGCGTGTCACCGCGAATATCGTCATCCAAAACCATTTCGATTCCGTCCAGACCGTGGTCATTGTCGCCGACAAAGCCGATAAGTTGTGCCGCTAAGGTACCGTTAGGGTAATAACGACGATTCTCATCAACAAATCGTAGGCCTTTAATATGTTTATCCGCAATAACGCTCTTCAAAGCTTGATATTTATCGTCATCCATAGTGCGATCCAGCCATACAAAGGACGTATCCCGACTGAGCCGCTCTTCTATCTCATCTTGTTTAATACGCAAATAAGGGGCCAAGAGTTCGGCCGCTTCAGCCGGCGTCTTCCCCTTTCCGTCCGTATCGGACTGCATCATCGTCGGGTCGGCATATAAGGACTTGGCCACTTCACTGATAGCCAGTACCTTTCCGTCTCTGTCAAGGATCATGCCGCGCGGCGATTGAATCTTCCGATCCGCTTCACTTTGTGCATCGGCCCGTTCCGTCAAGTCTGCACTTTGTACGGTTTGCAAACACACAAGCCTAACCGTAAGAACCAGACCGAAAATAAGAAGCCCTGTAAAACACTTCAAAATGCGCTTGCGCATTTTCATGTCTTTTTTTTGTTCCTTCTTTTGTTGTAACTGTTCCTTATCCATGCTCTTCTTCCCTTATTTGCAATTGCCGCTTTAACCAACGTCGTGACGCCTCATAGAGTACGGCTGAATCGTTTTCCAAGGCACCGTCCTGAACCCGTTTAAGCAAAACTCGAAGACAGTCTCCTGTATAAGATCCGCACAGTTTCGGCAATTCAGGCGGATAGTTCAGATCTTTCGTTGTAATAGGCAAGGTTTGTACTAATAGCTGTACATACTCTCCGAATGATTCTATTCCTGTCGTATCGCTGTCGGGACGACATCCTTTTGCGTCGGCAACCGACAAGGCTGTAGCTTGCCGTACGGCTTCCGCCAAGTCGGTATTTCGTGAAAAATCGCCCCTCGTTCCTTCACGTCTCAACCAACGGCGAACATTAGCTTCAGGAGATGCTGACAGTGCATGATATTGCATATGTGTTTTGACGAGCCACACAACTCGATTTATAAGCTTTTCATTACACTGCCACCGTCGTAAAACGGCAGCTGCCATATCCGCTCCGATGCGCTCATGGCCGTAATCCGTATAACGTCCGTCCTTAGTACCTCGCACGCCTTCCAAGCCCTTAGCCACGTCATGAAAAAGGGCGGCATACCTTAGTGTAAGGTCGGGGGGGGTGTGAGCAATGACGGCCAAAGTGTGTACCCACGCATCAAAAACATGGTAGGGATAGGATTGGGGTGTGTACTGAAGATGTGTACATTCAGGCAAAATCGGCACATCCGTATACCTGCCGTTTTCCCGTCGACGACAGGTCATATCTCCCAAACCTGAACGCACAAGAATATCTAACCCCTTATAAGCCGCCGGCGTAATCAAAAGTCGTTCGATTTCCGCTACAACTCGTTCCGCCGACAAACCCTTTACCCGTTTAAAAGCAGTCGGCATAGCTCTTTGCGTCTCTTTGTGGACCGTAAAATCCAATTTTCCCGCAAAGCGGCACAACCGAAAAAGACGCAGAGCGTCCTCTTGAAAACGCACGCTCGCATCTCCTACAGCACGAAGAGTTTTCTTACTTATGTCTTTAACACCGCCAACGTAGTCGTAAATACGCCCCTCTTTATCCTGTGCCAACGCATTGACCGTAAAGTCTCGACGTTTTACATCCTCTTGTAAGGTTTGTGCATACCAAGTTTTCTCCGGGCGGTGACTGTCTTCACCGTACGATTCATCACGAAAAGTAGCCACTTCATATGTCTGCCCGCCTATAAGAATAAGGCTTACCCCGAAAGACCGGCCGACCGATTCGATACATTGCCAACCTTCTTTACGCGCCGTAGCAACAATCTCTTCGGGCCTTGCAGACGTCGTAATATCATAATCGTGCGGCTCCTTATGCATGAGCTTGTCCCGCACGGCTCCGCCGACTATATAAGCCTCATATCCGGCACGATTTAACCCGGACAAGATAGTGTATACCGCCTCTGTCATAGGGCCTCCTCCCTGCCGTTGCAACTTTTCGATTATTATATCATCTGCATTCGAATGTGACTATTTGCAAGCCTAAAAAAGAGATCCGCCAGGACCTCTTTTACAGGACGGCTACTCCGTCACTTCACCCATTTCGTGTTCAATAACGGCTGCTATATCATCAACAATGCGTTCCAATTCAACTTCATCCGGTCCTTCGGCCATGACTCGAATGAGCGGTTCCGTACCGGAAGGCCGAACCAAAATGCGTCCGTCGTCGCCTAATTCCGATTCACCTGCCGAAATGGCCGCGGCAATGAGGGTATTTTCTTCCCACCCGGACTTGGTCTCAACGCGAACATTTTTCAAAATTTGAGGGTATTTCGTCATAATACCGGCTAATTCGGATAATTTCTTTCCCTGTTTCTTCATAACACGCATGAGCTGTACAGCCGTAAGCAAGCCGTCTCCCGTCGTATTGTAATCAAGAAAGATAATATGTCCCGACTGCTCTCCACCGAGAGAATATCCCTTATTACGCATGCACTCCAACACATAGCGGTCTCCTACTGCCGTAACTTCCGTCTTGCAACCCATTTCCTTCGCCGCTTTATGAAACCCTATATTACTCATAACCGTGCCGACGACGGTATCTTCTTGTAAGCGTTTTTCTTCCTTCATCTGCAAAGCACAAATGAGCATAATTCTGTCGCCGTCAAGTTCTTCGCCGTTTTCATCAATAACAAGACAGCGATCGGCATCCCCGTCGTTGGCAATGCCCAAATCCGCATGATGTGCCGACACGGCTTCTTTGATGCTTTCTAAGTGGGTAGAACCGCACTTATCATTAATATTGATTCCGTTCGGTTGGGCATGAATGGAAATCAATTCCGCACCGAGACGACGTAAGATTTCAGGACCCACCTTATAAGCCGCTCCGTTAGCCGCATCATGTACCACCTTTAACCCGCTCAAGTCAACGTCCGTACTGTTGACGATATAGTCGATATATTCTTCCTGAAGGTCCGGAAGCTCCGTAATCGTACCGATTTCCGCTCCCGTGGGGCGGCCTTCCTGTCCCGCTCTTTCATCTTTCAGCATAAATTCTTCAATCAGATCTTCCGTTTCATCGGGAAGCTTATAGCCATATTGGTCAAAGAACTTAATCCCGTTATATTCAAAAGGATTGTGAGATGCCGAAATAACGACACCGGCATCCATATGATGAAGTTTTGTTAAATATGCGATAGCCGGCGTGGGAATCACGTCCGCCATAAAGCAGTTGCCACCGGCAGAGGCAACACCCGCTGCCAGAACATCGGCCAACATGGTACCTGAAAGGCGCGTGTCGCGACCGATTAAAAAGGTCGGGTGTTCCTTATCCTTACCGAGAATGAAAGCCGCTGCCCGACCTAAATGATATGCCAATTCAGGTGTTAACGACGCATTAGCCACGCCACGTACACCGTCTGTTCCGAATAATCTAGCCATTTTTTACCTCCACTGGGTGATATTTTTTCATGAATACGATTGCCGTCTCCATTCCGTCTAAAAAGGCACTCATAATGCCGCCGGCATATCCCGCCCCTTCACCGACGGGATATAAACCTTGCGTCTGTACGGCCATACGAGTCATTTCATTCCGACAAATACGTATGGGTGCACTGGTACGCGTTTCTACACCGGTCATAACGACGCTATTATCATCGAAGCCGCGAATCTTTCTGCCAAAATACGGCAGGGCCTCTGCCAACGTATCTGTCACAAAAGGCGGCAAAAGCTGATGTAGGTCACAGAATGTCACGCCCGGTTTATACGTATGTACCGCACTCGGCACCGCTTCTTTCGTACGACCGAGAAAATTACCTACCGTTTGTACCGGAGCCTTATAGTTACTACCGGCCGCCGAAAAAGCAGCCATTTCGTAACGCCGTTGGAACTCCACTCCTGCCAAGGGCGAATCGCCGCCCGTATCTTCAGGCGTTACGTTAACAACGAGAGCACTGTTGGCCACGCCGCTGTCGCGCCGGTATTTACTCATTCCGTTTGTTACGACACCCTTTTCTTCCGATGCGGCGGCAACAACCGTACCGCCGGGACACATGCAAAAGGAGTAACAGGCTCTCCCGTCTGTACCGTGATAAACCAGATTATAGTCGGCCGCATCAAGACCCAGATCAGCGGCATCACAGCCGTACTGAGCCCGGTCGATTACTTTCTGATCATGTTCAATACGCACACCGACAGCAAAGGCTTTTTTCTCAAGATAAACCTTCCTGTCATACAGCATTCTATACGTATCACGAGCACTATGGCCGATTCCTAATATGAGCCCCTCAGTTTCAATTCTTTCATTACCGTTGACGACAACAGCCTTTAGACTTCCGTTTTCATCGGTTATCAAATCGGTCAAGCAGGATTCAAAGCGAACCTCGCCGCCCAATCGTTCAATTTTGCGACGAAGGTTTTTGACAACCGCACGCAATACGTCCGTACCGATATGCGGATTGTACGCGTAAAGAATCTCTTTCGGAGCCCCGGCTTCAACCAACTTTTGTGTAATCTGCCGCAACAAGGGATGATTAACACGCGTCGTCAGTTTCCCGTCCGAGAAAGTACCGGCACCGCCTTCTCCGAATTGTACATTCGAACGACTGTCAAACTCGCCGTCTTCCCAAAAGCGGCGTACCGCTTCACTGCGCCGATCTACATCATATCCTCGCTCCAAGACAAGAGGGCAATAACCGTGCTCCGCCAACGTCAAAGCCGCTCCCAGTCCTGCCGGCCCGGTGCCGACTACAATCGGTCTGTGAGTCAGTCGTTCAGACCCGTAAACAATCGGATCCGCCTTCATTTCTTCTACTTTTCGAACCGATTCATCAAGTTTAAACTTCCGCAACACGGTCTTTTCATTTTTTACACTTACTTGCAGAGTAAAGACGAAAAATATACGAGGTTTGCGTCTGGCATCAACAGAGCGACGCACAACCGTTACTTCTTGTATATCCGCAGGAGAACACCGCAGTTTACGAGCTGCAATGTCCACCGGCTTTTCACGCATAGGCAGAGCCACGCGTATATTGTTCAATCGTAACAAAACTGTCTCTCCTTTATTCGGCCTCTTCCGTTTCCACCTTAACCGTTACAACGTCAGGTTCAATCGTACCGTCACCGATAGACCAGGGAATACCGACTCGGAAATCTTTATCTGAACCCAGTCCGTTTAAATTAATCGGTTCGAGGGTTATCGAGCCGATGGAGGCTAACTTATCCTTATCGCCGTGAATCTCTACCATATCGGGAACTACGCTGATTTTCTTCACCTTCACAGACGAATCCGCACTTCCGTACGTCGGCACAATAACAGGGACCTTCTTGGACGCAGCATTTTGAATAAGTGTCAAGGCTACGCTGCTCTGATGAGGTGTCAAATCAAGACCTTCAACAGGAGTGCCGTCAGCGCGAACAAGATGAATAGGAGACATTGTCGTAAAGTCTGAAGACTTTCCGGCTATGGGGATTTCGACAATAGCCCGATCCACTTCCTGAATAAGTCGTTTTGCCCCCGACACGACTACACGCTCAGGCAGAAGTTTGATACCCGTAACGGCAATGCCTTCGGCAAGTTTCCCCATTAAATGCGGTACAAGCGGAAATTCCTGAACGGCATACACATCAACCAGCACATTAGCTTCCATGATGCTTTGCGTCTTCAATTCCGTACCGCTCGGAATCTTAACATGAACGGGTACGTTCATCGTCCCTTCCTGAGCCTCACTCATGTCTATATATGCCTTAATATCGGCAGGGTTAACATTAATAATTGTATTGCGCGGTCCCGATAAGTGGACGTATACACTTTTAGGCACCTGTGATACGACGTATTGCGAATCCAGGTTTTCCACTACAACGGGTACCGTATAAGTACCTTCACTGATCGGATTTTGTTCACTGATAATGGCAAACCAAAGTCCGATGGCCACGATAATACAAATAATTTGAATTTTCCATTTTTCCTGCGGTGCCTTTATCATTTGTCGGATCTCCTCTTCAAAAAGTTCACCCAGCCTTGAGGCCGTTTGGAGAAAAATCCTTCCAAAGTCTTACGTAGGCCTTCGTCTGTCAAATGTCGGTAAATATGACCGCCGTATGTGTAAGAAACGGCACCCGTTTCTTCGCTGACTACGACGACAACGGCATCCGATTTTTCACTGATACCGATGGCCGCTCTGTGTCTTGTTCCCAATTCCGTAGACAGAGAGCGATCCGTCGTCAAGGGTAATAGACAACCGGCCGCCATAATACGGCCTTCACGAATTACTACGGCTCCATCGTGTAAGGGTGTATTGGGAATGAAGATATTGCCCAAAAGCTCCTTAGATACGAGGCCGTCTATCTGTATGCCCGTATCGATGATTTCATTAAGCCCTACCTCTCTTTCAAAGACCAACAGAGCTCCCGTTTTCGTCTTTGAAAGGCTGGCCGTAAGAGGAATGATTTCATCCAACATATGTGCCAGCTCTTCTTCACTGATCATACGATTGGAGTGGAAGAGTCGGCCTCGACCTATATGTTCCAAAGCTCGACGTAACTCCGGCTGGAAAACGACAGGTAAGGCAACTAAAATAACCGTCATGCCTTGCTGCAAAATCCAGTTCACAACATGCAAATTCAAGGCACGGCTGATAACCGTAATAATTCCCAGGAAAACAAGTCCTTTTATAAGGGATACGGCCCGCGTATTACGCAAAAGCAAAAATAGTTTATACAAGAAAAAAGCAACTAAGGCAATGTCGAGAATATCTAAAAGCCTAAAGCTGCTGATAAATCCTTGAATCGGTATATAAGACATAGCCGTTCTCCCGTCTGCAAATAAGTAACAATAGTTAGAAATATTTTACAATATTTTCGACCTAATTTCCAGATAAACCGGCATTCCTACATGCAAAAAGGACAACCTTTGTAAAAGAAAGGTTGTCCTCAGAATTATGAATTTCCGTGCTTTCTGCGCCACCACAAAATACCGTAAACAAGAGCTACAATAGCTGATACCGCCAAGAGCCGCTGCCAATGTTCGCGTATTAACAATAAGTCATGTCCCAACCATACTTCTATAACTACGGCCGGAAACTTACCGATTACATTGGCAATAAAATGATCGCGATAGCTGATATGACTGAGAGCTCCCAAAGCCGTTACAACTACATTAGGCGCATACGGAATGGCTCGTCCGGCCATAATCGTTCGAATACAGCTGTATGAATCCAATTTACCGAACATGTCACTTCCACCGATAAATCGCTGTGCCTGACCGCGAAACAGCGTTCGCGTCAAATGAAAGCTGATTTCTATGCCGATGACTTCACCGGCCCAGGAAATAAGAATGCCCGGAATCAGTCCGAATATGACACCGTTAACCGTCAAAAACAAAACCGACGGTATCCCGATAGCGTTGACAAAAGCCACCATAATAACGCTGATAAATATAGCCTTATATCCGAAGGAGG
>OGYS01000814.1_pt1 | contig 19974 bp, 19 predicted proteins | sample 1576611 | NCBI WGS metagenome assembly OGYS01 (sample SAMEA3541571, study PRJEB24748) | human gut metagenome | biome: human gut; feature: human-associated habitat; material: faeces | place: China | collected 2012
TGAAATATTGAATTTTCAAGGTGCGAAGCCCTGTTTAGGTGTGGGAAGTTTTAGTAAATAATTATATTTGTCCTGATTTGCCTCTGCCGGGAACAGATCTGTGATCAGCGCCTCATCCTGTGGATGATAAAGGATCCCATATTTTTCACAAAGCTTCTTTACCTGGGGCAGATAAGAGTCTCTTTCTGCTTTGGTGTCACATGGATGGCTCATTGCCAGCTTTTTAAGGCCGGACGCCACCATTTCACAGAAGCAGTCCATCACACCACACTGATAGGAATAATTGTCAATGGGCTGCTCCTTTTCTGCTTCCTCTAAAAGCACATACTCATCCTTGTCCAAAGACAATGGTATTCCCGACGCGCTTGTAACATTCACTCCCCCATACCAGGTACTGTCCACCTGAAAAACGTCACCAACCTGGTATTCCGCAGAATACTCATCATTTTTGCGAACGATCTTTATTTTCTGTTTTTCCATAAGTAGTTTTATCTCCTTGTTGTAACTTATCTTTTGCATTCACATAAATCCTGTTTGACGCCATCTTAACACATTCCCAAACAAACCTCAAGAGCAGTGAAAAAGCGGTTGCCACAGCCTGATTTCTCATGTAAAATGGGCTTATCTGTGCTACTGTTGATCATATGTACTCTTGGAAGTTTCCGAGAGCATATTTATTTTATAAGGAGTTTTTGAATGAGTATATTAAATGTAGAACATTTAAGCCACGGTTTTGGAGACCGGGCTATTTTTCAAGATGTGTCTTTCCGCCTTTTAAAAGGAGAACACATTGGTCTTGTAGGTGCCAACGGTGAAGGTAAATCCACTTTTATGAACATTATCACCGGAAAGCTGATGCCGGATGAAGGCAAGGTAGAGTGGGCAAAGAACGTAAATGTAGGCTATCTGGACCAGCACACAGTCCTGGAAAAAGGAATGACCATCCGGGAAGTATTAAAAAGCGCCTTTGCTCCTCTTTTTGAGATGGAAGAGCGGATGAACCATATCTGTGACAATATGGGGGATGCAGACGAAGATCAGATGAATGCCATGATGGAAGAGCTTGGAACCATCCAGGACCTTTTAATGGCACATGATTTCTATGTGATCGACTCCAAAGTAGAGGAAGTTGGCCGGGCTTTAGGTCTGGATGAGATCGGTATGGACCGTGACGTAACAGAGCTTTCCGGCGGTCAGAGAACCAAAGTCCTTCTTGGAAAGTTGCTGCTTCAGAAGCCGGATATCCTGCTTCTTGACGAGCCTACCAACTACCTAGACGTACAGCACATTGAATGGTTAAAGCGCTATCTTCAGGAATATGAAAATGCTTTTATCCTGATCTCCCATGATATCCCATTCTTAAACAGTGTTATCAACCTGATCTATCACATGGAAAACCAGCGTCTGGACCGCTACGTAGGCGATTACGACAAATTCCAGGAAGTTTATTCTGTAAAGAAGGCTCAGTTAGAAGCTGCCTATAAGCGCCAGCAGCAGGAAATCGCTGAACTGGAAGATTTCGTTGCCAGAAACAAAGCCCGCGTTTCCACCAGAAATATGGCTATGTCCCGTCAGAAGAAACTGGATAAAATGGAAGTGATCGAACTGGCAAAAGAGAAGCCAAAGCCAGAGTTTCATTTCCTGGAAGCCCGCACTCCAGGCAAATATATTTTTGAGACCAAGGATCTGATCATCGGCTATGACGAGCCCCTTTCCCGTCCTTTGAACCTGACTATGGAGCGCGGACAGAAGGCCGTCCTGGTAGGTGCAAACGGTATTGGAAAAACCACTCTTTTTAAGAGTATCCTGGGACTGACACCTGCTTTAAGCGGTTCTGTGGAACTGGGCGATTATCTGTCCATCGGATATTTTGAACAGGAAATGGCTCCCGGCAATACGACTACCTGTCTGGATGAGATCTGGAAGGAATTCCCGTCTTATACCCAGTATCAGGTGCGCTCTGCCCTTGCAAAATGCGGTCTGACCACAAAACACATTGAAAGCCAGGTCCGCGTATTAAGCGGCGGTGAACAGGCCAAAGTGCGCCTGTGCAAACTGATCAACCGTGAAACCAATGTCCTTCTTTTAGACGAACCTACTAACCATCTGGATGTAGACGCAAAAGAAGAATTAAAACGTGCCTTAAAGGCTTACAAAGGAAGCATCCTTCTCATCTGCCATGAACCGGATTTTTATGAAGGTCTGGCTACAGATGTATGGGACTGCAGAGACTGGGCACTGCGTTTATCATGATCTTACCATGATCATAAAAGGCTGCTTTCAGATCATTTACTATGAAAGTCCCGGACGGCAGCCGCGAATGAGCCATGCTTGCATGAGCGAATTCACGGGTATCGGACGGGCAAGCCGGTATGAGCAAGGAGCGCGATAGCGCGGATTGCGAATGCTGGCGACGATTGCGGGAGCACCAAAGGTGCGGAGCAATCGGCTTTCATGAATGGTGATGCCTGCGTCAGCAGGCATGTCCGTTTAAATTGAATGACCTGAAAACAGCCTTCTGTTATTTCTGATTATCTTTTATTTTGGGGAAATATCTTCAATAAAACCTTCTCCGAATACCTCCTTCACATCACTTACAATAAGAAACGCCTGCTTGTCATATTCCCGGACAATATCCCGAAGCCAGATGATCTCTTTTCTGGGAACAACACAAAACAGCATGTCCCTTTCTGTCCCGGAATACATTCCTACTGACTTTACAGCAGTAACACCTCTCTCCATATTTTTCATGATCGAGCCTGCGATCTCTTTACTGCGTTCAGAAATAATGATTGCAAGCTTTGAAAAATTCAGACCGTCTAAAATTCCATCTGATACGCGGCACACTGCATAGATTGCTATCATCGCATACAATGCTGATCCCAGTCCAAATACAGAAGCACCTGCCAGTACTACCATTGCATCAAGGACCTGCATGATCTGAGATACAGAATATTGACGGATCTTCAGATGAAGCAGGGCTGCAAGCATATCCGTGCCCCCTGTAGTGGCATGTACTGCAAATAAAATCCCTGTTCCAACTCCGGAAAGAATACCGCCAAATAAAGCTGATAAAAAGATATCATCTCCGGCAATGGTCATTTCCGGCAAAACATACAAAGAAACTGACAAGGACACAGTTGCTATAAATGTCCTTTTAATAAAATTCCATCCTTTCAAACGCCAGGCAACCAGAAATAATGGAATATTCAGCAATGTATTTGTCAGCCACAAGGGTATATTAAACAGACTTTTGAATATGATCGCCACGCCGGATACTCCGCCGGTAACAAGGTTCACAGGATCATAAAGGTTTTTTATTGCAAACCCCATTAAAAATGCTGCAAAAATAATCACTGCGTAACAAGCCAATTCAGTTTTTACTGCCCTGAAATCCTTCATTTTTATTTCACCATTTTTCTATCTGATCCCAGTCAGATTTTTTATGCGGACGTTCCCACATATATTCTTTAAATTCCCCACAACATGGGGTTCCTTTACATACCCAGATGCGGCGGTCTGTCACATCCATAAGGATACACCCAAGCGTACTGATCCGGTTCAGCTCTGTCTTTCTGCTATCACCGTGTCTGCAAACACTGAAAGGATATCCAAAATGATCCTTAAAAGCATCCTTTATATCTTCCATGGTGACTGCACCTGCTTTAGGCTGAAGATGTTTTAAAATTCTCCTGTCACGATATAAAGTTCCCCCCAGAGCATCCACCTGGTATGCATAATGAGGATGGCGGATATGGTTACTATGGGCTATCAGGCCATTTTCCGGATACAGCACCAGCTGTCCGTCCTTTAGTTTTTCAAATCCCATGGCATCACCACCGCAATAAGCTGCCACATAATACATTGGAAGCATCGATTCCGCTCCGAATATCTGATTCACTGCATCAACATAACGATCCTGTTCCAAAAATTTACGGCGGATAAATACAGATGGGATTCCAAAAACTTCAGGATTATATGTTTTTTGCAGACTGTTGACTCCCAGGGCAATTCCTGCCTGGTTCATGCCATATCTGGCAAGCTGTCCTGCCTCTGTAACGATCATCAGATCCGGACCGTCATCTCTAAGAATCTGTAAGATCACGGTGCCATATTCCTGCCATGTGTAAGTGTCCCAGTTCTGTGCCAGGATCGTATGTCCATTAGCAGAAGCATCCGGCAATACTGCAACGCTGGAACAGCCATCCAGTTCCTCCTTATCAGAAGGGGGTCTGCGTACCAGAGTCATAGCCTCTGACCGTGAATTTAAGGTTAAAAGGTCATCAAACTCTACATCTGCGCCCTGGGCGATCCCTTCTAATTCATCTAAAAGTTCCGGTGAGTAAGAATGGATAAAAGGAAGAAATTCTTTGGATATCACTTTTGCTTCATCCCAGCTTACCGCCGTGTGCCCGCCATTAAAAAACCGGATATAGCGCTCCAATACTCCCTGTATCAGTTCTTTACATTGAACTCCATAATCTACTCCACGTTCTCTGTGGTTTTTACCACGGATAGTGAAAACAGGCATCTCCATATTATTCTCTCCTCTCTTTACTTGATAAACATAGTAACACCAGGGCCAAGAGGCAGGTTAAATGCCCACCAGACACCTAATATGAGCAGTTCCGTGATCATAGTCGCTATTGCATATGGCATACAGCCTGCAAAAACCGTTCCCATACCCGGTGTTTTACTCTTGTCTGTATTATACTTACCGAGAAGTCCTACGATCAGTGCCACATCAGAAGAGATCGGTGCGATCGCATTGGTAGCAGAATCTCCGATGCGGTATGCTACTGTAGTTAAAGCCGGGCTAAAGCCGATCGCATAAAGCATTGGGATCAGGATCGGTGCCAGGATCATCCACTTTGAAGATCCGGAAGTCATAAATAAATTTAAAAATGTAGAGAAAAATACAATAAATACAATAAGGCCAAATCCATTGATACCTGATGTTTTTATCCATTCAGCGCCTGCAGCACCTAATGCAGTCGGAATATTAGATGCATTAAACAGGTAAATAAATAAGGAGGCCGGAAGTGCGATAACCATGAAATTAACCATGGAATTAATACTGCCTGCAAGCATCTTAGGCAGGGAATTCCAGTCTTTTAAAGCACCAGTTGTACGTCCATAGGCAATTCCTGTAACCATAAAGAATAAAAATAACAGTGTTAACACACTCTTTAATAACGGAGAGTTGGGAACAAGGCTTCCATCATCTGCACGGAAAACAGAATTTTGCGGAATGCATATGATGACCAGTAATGCCAGGTAAATAACTGCTGCGATCGCTGTATTCCGGAGTGCCTTATGCTCCAGGGGAGATAAATCTTTATCTGAAGAGCCAATCTGGATAAGACTTAAATCCTTTGCTTCACCGATAAAGCCTCTGACAAATTTTGTTGTTACCAGGGTAAATACCAATGTCAGGACAATGGCGCATGCAAACATAAAATACCAGTTCTGGAGTACATGTACAGTAGAGGTGTCAATTCCCAGAGAAGAACATACAGATTCATTGATACCACTTAACAGTACATCCAGATTTCCAACAAATACATTGGCAGACATTCCGGCATTACCTGCCGCATATGCCAAAATAATGCCCAGCCACGGATTATACCCCATTGAAGCAAATACCGCCGCTGCTACTGCTGTACAGCCTAAGATACCTGCATTAGAGGCTGTATTTGCATTGATCGCAATAAATGAAACAATGGCAAATACAAATGCGGGACGTACACCTGCGATCGTTCTCTTAATAAACGCACCGAACAGTCCCACCTGTTCTGCCAGTCCGATGGACAGCATCAGCAGGCCCATCATCATCATTGGTGAAAAGTTATAATAAATACTGTATAAATTCTGTGTTACATAATTTATGGTCTCTTTATTTAACAGGTTCTTTATAGTAACTGTTACAATTTCCCCGCCTGTTCCTTTGGAAGATGCACTTTCATAAGTCACAGAAACACCTGCAAATATCACAGAAAGAACAATTGCCACCACGATCAGGATCGTAAACAGATAAAATGGATGCGGCAGTTTATTACCAATAACCTCAACACCATTAATAAACCGGAAAAACAACCCCTTTTTTTCTTCTTTTGTCTTCTCCATACCTGATTCTCCTTTACTTTGTTTCATATACGACTTCTCCGCCAACAACTGTCTGCAGGGAGCAGATATCTTTTATTTCTTCTTCCGGGCATTTCATATAGTCACGGTCGATCACAACAAAATCTGCCAGTTTTCCCGGCTCGATACTGCCTTTTAACTGCTCTTCAAATGCTGCGTAGGCCGCCCAATTTGTATAAGAGCGCAGTGCTTCCTCCCGGGTCATTGCTTCCTGTGGATGCCATCCTCCTTCCGGTTTTAAATGCTCATCTTTTCTTGTTACCGCACAATACATGCTTAAAAATGGATTGCAGCTTTCTACCGGTGAATCCGTTCCGTTTGGTAAAGGATTTCCCTGGTCGATCAATGTTCTCCATGCATATGCACCTTTTATGCGCTCTGCTCCCAGACGTGCATCTGCTACATTTTTATCCGTCCGTAAAAATACAGTCTGATGAGTAGGTATAACCCCCAGTTTGCGGAAGCGTTCTATGTCTTCCGGAGCAATGATCTGGGCATGCTCACTTCTGAGTCGCGCATCTTTATCTGGAAGCTCCTTTAAAAGCTGTTCATATACATCCAGGCACTGACGGTTAGCTGCATCTCCAATTGCATGGCACCAGGTCTGGAAACCAGCCCTTCGCGCCTCATACAATACAGAATACAACTGGTCATTTGTCCACTTTCCATTTCCTTTATGACCTGGCTGGTCTTCATAGTCCTCTAACATCCATGCACTTCTGGCTCCTAAAGATCCATCAAGGGATATCTTATAGGCTCTGGCTGTAAGACGATTGTCATACATACCAATGCGGAGTCCCTTCTTAAAGAATTTTAAAGAGCCTTCCATCAGTTCCTGGTAATTCGGACGTCCCAGTACACGCATACTTACATAGATCCTTAATTTCAGACGCTCTTTTTCATATAATTCCTGCCATGCTTCCACCCACTCTTCCGGTGAGCCGGCATCCTGAACAGATGTTAAACCATTTGAAAAGAATTCCTGCTGGGCCAGCAATACGATCTTCTGGATCTGTTCCTTTGTATACGATGGTATCGCTTTATTAAATGGATCCTGCGCCTGATCAGTAACCACACCAAGGAGACTTCCATCCTGCTTATGTAAAAATTCTCCCCCTGCTGGGTCTGGTGTATCCTTTGTGATCCCTGCTGTTTCAAATGCCTTTGTATTCGCCCATGCAGCATGTCCGCAGGCTCTTGTAAGGTATACCGGTGAATCCGGCGCCACAGCATCCAGATCCTCTTTGCTAGGAAATGATGGATCATCCCATGTATCATTGATCCATCCCCGTCCAATGATCCACTCTCCTTTTTTTGCACTGCTGTAAGCATCGGCAACCATGTCCAGGATCTCCTGCTTTTGTTTCGATACCAGATTCAGGTTCAGCTTCATAGCACCTGTATTGGTAATGTGAAGATGGGCATCGATCAATCCAGGCAGTACTGTTTTTCCCTGAAGATCTATGATCTTCGTGTGTTCATCACAATTTTCAAGAACCTCCTCTGTACTACCAACAACACTAAATCTGTCTCCCGACACCCCGAATGCAGCGACTGTGGAAAATTTATCATCTGCAGTATAAATATTCCCGTTGATCCATGCCATATCCAGTTTTCGCATCTTGATTCCTCCTCCTGTTTTTACATATGTGCTCTCGGAATCTTTTTGTACTTGATTTTGCGAGAAGATTTTTTGTCAGTTGTGCCCAAATTTTTGAGGCGTACGCGGTGCGTACGTTGATAAAATTCGGGTGCGACTGACGGAAAATCGGCCGCAAAGGCAAGTGCATGAAAGACTCCGAGAGTACATACATCATATTGACAGCCTTATTATTTTCAGCTAATATGATTGTAACTATTTTTGCAAATATAATCCAATACTAATTATTTATAAATTCTATAACATAAATGAATTGAATTTTCTGAATACTTATTCATTAGAGTTTCATCCTCTATTACAGTTTGTATTCCTCAGAAAGGATGATCATAAATGGATCTGAATAAGGTCACTTACCTTCTGGCACTTGCCGATACCAAAAACTATTCACGGGCAGCAGAACAATGCCATATATCACAGCCTGCTTTAACACGCTATATTAAAAACCTGGAAGAAGAATTAAATGTAACATTATTTGACCGTTCTTCTTTTCCCATCCGGCTTACCTATGCCGGTGAGCGATATATAGACGGTCTTTTGAAGATCCTGGAAATGAAAGAAAAACTGGATAAAGAAATGAGAGAAATTGCAGGGCATGTTCAGGACCATATCTCCATCGGCATGCACAGCACCCGCTGTTACAGCTGGCTTCCCCGCATTCTTCCTGACTATCAGAAAGTCTGTCCCAAAGTAAAGGTCAAACTGAGCGAGGGAAATTCAGCTAAATTACAAAAGGATGTAAAAAACGGGGTAATCGATGTATTTTTTATATGTTCAAAGCCTTCTGATCTTGATGGTCTGACATTTGTCCCTCTTTTTCAAGAAGAAATGACTCTTATTGTAAGCCGTACTGCAGCTGTTTTTCATAACTTAATACTTCCGGAAAACATCCCGGGAGTTCTCCAGTATATTCCTCCCCGTATTCTGGAACAGATTCCTTTCATTTCCCTGACACCGGGACATGGAACCTATGAATTTGCAAGAGAACAATTTAAAAAATTCCAAATATCCCCCTCTGTTTCTATGGAGCTAGATAATTCACCTACCGTGTACCGTTTAGTTCCGCAAAACAATGGCTTTGGATTCGCTCCCGTAACTGTTACCTATGAAGAAAAATTTGACTATACACCTATTTTCTGCTCCATGGACCACCATGTGAGTTCAAGAGAAATCGGATTATTATACCGGGATAGCTCTTCATTATCTCCTGCGGCCCGCCAGTTTATCCAAACAGCCAGAGAGGTTATCCCCAGTTTTGTAAAATCTGAGATCCCTCATTTTGAAGTCCGGGAAGATATTAACTTTTCTTAAACTCTATTAAATGAAAGTTTAAAATAATAACACCTGAAAGGTAAACCCAACAATGCTTTCCATATTATATGAAGATAACCATATTATAGTCGTAATAAAGCCAGCCGGCCTGGAATCACAAAGCGGAAAAAGCTTTGCCCCGGACATGGTCAGTGAGATACGAAAACACCTGGCCAGTCATCCACAAGATATCCACAAATTAACAAAAGAAACATCCACAGCTTCAAAATATCCACAGCCACCTTATGTAGGAGTTATCCACAGACTAGACCGGCCGGTATCTGGTATTATGGTATATGCCAAGAATCCCAAGGCTGCAGCTTCACTTAGTACCAGCCTTCAGCAGGGAAAAATAGAAAAATGGTATCAGGCTGTGATCTGTGGAAAACCTGTGGATAACAATGGGACATATGTGGATTATCTTAAGCAGGACAAGAAAAACAACTGTTCACGGATTGTGGATAAGTCTGATCCTGAAAGCAAAAGAGCTGAGCTGGAATACAAAGTGTTAGACTGTATACGAACGGAGGAAAAGGATTCCCAATACTTAAGTCTGGTGGAAATAAAGCTGCTCACCGGCAGGCATCATCAGATCCGGGTTCAGTTTTCCGGTCATGGAACCCCCCTTTATGGAGATGGCAAATACGGAAATAATGAAAAAGCTGTAAGAAAAAGCCTTGCTTTGTGTGCCTGCCATTTAAAATTTAAACACCCGGCAACTGGCAAGATCATGGATTTTCAGATAAAACCGGATACAGGAGCTTTTAAATTATTCAGCAAAAGCAACGACTAATACTAATAAACGAGCTGTGTACCTCTTTTTACCGTAGGTAACACAGCTCGAAAACTATAATTTCTAATTCAGATATTCCATAAGAACAGACAAGTAACTCTCTACTCCTATTTTCATGGCCTCTTCTTTCCAGGTAAATCGCGGATGATGGTTTACAAAACATTCCTCTCTCTCATGTCCTGAAAGCAGAAAGAAATAAGCTCCTGAAGTTCCTGTTGCATTCATATAATAGCTGAAATCATCACTTCCCTCATCATACTCCCCAATCTTTACCGAATCTTCCCCCATATTTTTACGGCAGGCAGAAATTACCAGATCCACAATTCCTGGATCATTGATGATTGGTTCATATCCATCTACATATTCCAGGTCAAATTTACAGTCCGTGATTTTTTCCATTCCTTCTGCTATATCATAAAGCTTCCTTTTTGTAATTTCTCTGGATTCCATATCATAGGAACGGGCATTCATGCTCATAGTTGCCTGTCCGGCTATAATATTGACAGCTGTTCCTACCTGCAAGGTTCCTACACTGATGATTTCTGAATTTTTAAAGCTTCCTGTTTAATGTCCATAATCCATTCCTCTCTTTCTATAGCCAATTAGCCACAATACCTGCAAATACTACGGATGAAATAGAAACTGTTACAATACCGGCAATAACCATATGTGGCTGAAGATGGCTGCGTAAGTAATTTTTTTCTGCGTCATTTTCTCCTACACTATTGGCGATCTCATTTGCAAGAATATAGGTTGTAGGAAAACCGAATAATGCAGAAGCTCCCAATGCTGTGCTTTAACCCGCCATATCCAGACAATGGAACAGGAGCTTGGACATTCCCTCTTTATCAGGCGAAAAGGATACCGCAATGCACAGCTTACAGATCAGGGCGCTGAATTTTATCGCATTGCCTGGAATAAAGACTTCAAATCCTGGCATTCTGAAAATTTTGATGAAACCATACCACCACTGGTTATTTTAGAGCATGCAGCCCTTGCAGCCTATTTTATGACAGAAAAATCCTGGACTTTCTGCCCTTATACCACAGCCATACGGCTTCAAAAAAATGGAGCTTGCATTTACGAACTTAAGAATTCTCCTCCAGAGCAGGTGGTATATTATCTGGTAAATGAAAACCGAAAAACGGCTACAATCCATAAATTTCTGGAACTTTTAACTGAGAAACTCAAAACACTTCCGAAAGATAAGATTACTTCTTTTCTCAGTTAAAACAAACATAAAAGAAAAACCTTGCATAATCCTTCGAGCAGTTGTATAGTATTAATTGTAACGATACATAGTTTTGATTACTACATGTAAAAGTTTTCAAAGCTTATATGACACATGCAAGGAGGTATCTGCTATGAGTGCAAAAATAAAAAGAAATATCTGCCGTATGAAAGACCCGGGAAGTGCCATTACCCATCTGATCGCTATGGTGTCTGCTGCCATCGCAGCTGTTCCCCTTCTGATCAAGGCAGCAAAAACGCCAGGCTACCTGCATCTGGCAGCACTGGCGGTGTTTATTTTAAGTATGATCTGTCTGTATGGAGCAAGTACCCTGTACCATACACTGAATATTTCCCCTGTTATCAATAAGCGTCTGCGCAAACTGGACCATATGATGATCTTCGTCCTTATTGCCGGAACTTATACCCCGGTATGCCTGATCGTTTTAGGCGATCACACCGGCTGGAACCTTTTAGGCCTTGTATGGGGCATTGCCCTTGTTGGAATCATCATCAATGCCCTGTGGATCACCTGCCCTAAATGGTTTTCTTCCCTGATCTACATTGCTATGGGCTGGATCTGCATCCTGGCGATCTCCAAGATCATTGCAGCGCTTCCGTCAGGAGGCTTTGCATGGTTACTTGCAGGCGGTATCATTTACACAGTTGGAGGCATCATCTACGCCCTGAAACTGCCTATCTTTAATTCCAGACACCGCTATTTCGGTTCCCATGAGATCTTTCACCTGTTTGTCATGGGCGGCAGTCTGTGTCACTATATGATGATGTATCAGTTTGTGGCATAAACCTGGTCCTCTGCAACCATGCACAGATCCATATTGCAGCCATGACTGATCAGCTCCTCCTTCTTTTTCCGGGGGAGCTGTTTGATTGCGTATTCCCGCTTCATAGCCTCCTGTTTTGTCTCAAAGGCTTCATAATAGGCCAGTGTAACCGGCCTTCTGGATTTTGTGTATTTGGCTCCGGTGCCGCTGTTGTGGGCATGGAGCCGTTTTTTTAAGTCATTGGTCCATCCGCAGTACAATGTTCCGTCTGCGCAGTGGAGTATATAGGTATAATTCATGTCTTTCCCCTGATGCACTATCTTATGATCTTACAGACCCCGGTCCCTTTCCTCTCCTGGTGCCCACTGGGTTATGTACCAGGCAGGGCAAAAAGCCCTGCCGTCCAGGTTCCGGAACCTGTAAGATCTATATAAAGCATCAGCGGATGCGTTACTATCATTATACGCTGATGCTTTTAAACTGTGTCAGTCCTTTTAAATTTTCCTTCTGAAAACTAAAAACGCCTGCCGCCGCCACCATGGCTGCGTCCGCTGCTGGAAGTATGTACTGTGCTCCGTCCTGATGAACTGCCTCCTGAATGTCCTCTGCCGCTTCCACCGGAAGTATTCCTTGGAATAGGAATGGAGCGGACAAACTGATTGACTAGCTTATCACCGGTAACAGAAAAATGAAAAGCGCAGTCTGCCCTGTATGCCTGAAGGCTGTTAGCTGCTTCCCTGCTGCTCTGCTTCATGGCATAGCGTTTTTTTATGTCCATACACACAGAGCCTGCCAGAATACCGGCGATCACAACCGCTGCCACTGCCTCATACCAGCGGATACTGCGGTAACGGACGATTTCCCCGGTATCACGGTCATAAGTATACTGACCAGACTCCACTCCCTGTTTCACATAGTCACTTACATCTTCCAGAAAAATCTGGGAAGCTGCCGCAAAATCCCTGTTTCCCAGATTTCCATATACATCATCTAAGATGGTTTCAATGCGCTCATCTGTAAGCAGGGTGATCATTGTCCCTGAAGTAGAAATATAACATTCTCCTCCTGACTGGCCCGGTCCGTCCATATAGTACAGAAGCAGTACACCGCTGGCTTTCTTTCCGACGCCAAATCCGCCGTAATCATAATAATCATCTGCATATTCTTCCGCCGTGCGGTCGTCTGCATAAGCGCTTACTACGACTACATCCATTTTTGTGTTTTTTCTGCACTGGGCGATCTCTTCCTCTAACTGGATCTTTTCTGTTTCACTGAACAGTCCCGCCTGGTCAAACACCCGCGTCTGACCGCTTACAGCTCCTGTCTGATCTGCCCACACTGCCATACTGCCCATGATCAGAAATACACAGATCAGCAGACCGGTCATTATCCCTTTTATCTTTTTCATCTCATCACCTCATCAGCCGATCCAGTATCCTAAAAACAGCAATATCACACATACCGGGATAAAAATACTTAAAAATAAAACTGCCAGCTTTTTCTGATCCACCGGAAGTTCACCCCATATCTTTCCCGTCTGTCCGTTTAAGGCAAAATAGTAGATCTTTCCTCTTGCCTTATCATTGTAAGTCACTGTCCACACAGGAAGCAGGGCCGTTGCCCAGGTCTCTCCTGTAATATCCGCCTGGTTCTTTCGTATCTGAACGCTGGAATAATTTCCTGTCTGACTGCTGAGACTGGATAATGCAAACTGCCTTACTTCTTCTTTCACTTCATTTACAAAACTGTCCTTTTCCATATCCCTGTTTTCTGCCATAAATCCGGAAAGATAACCCATGGAAAAGTCTTTTTTCTCATTCAGGCGGTAAGGCAGCACACCGTCGATCAGCTTTCGATTGGCTTTTTTTAAGGCATTTCTGGCTACAGAGTCAACGTTCATATCTCCCTGTCTGCGGATATCATAAACTTTTGTCTCTGTATAGCGCATTCCCGCCATATCCCACACTCTGACCGTCTTTCCCTCTGCCTGCAGATCACCTTTCACCTGGCAGCTATATAACCAGTAAGGAAAATACACACCGGTCATGCTCTCGATCTGACTGGCAGAAAAGAAATAATCAGGTACAAATTTTTTCCGGCCCACCCACTGGGTAAATATTTCCTGAGCCTTTTTCTTATCGATCTGGAAAGGAACTACATAATCAGGCTTAAACTCACCCCGCAGCTTTTCCTCCAGGACAATGGGATTGTGACAGTAGTAGCAGAAAGAAGCCGCTGTTGTCTCGTCTGTGACGATCTGGGCGCCACAGCTGGGGCAGGTGTACATGATGGGGGTAACAGTCTTTTTGGAGCCTGATACATGTTCCTCTGTCCCAGCCTCAGATCCTGCTCCTTCTGGTTCAGGATCACGCTGGACTTCTGCCTGCTTTCTGGCCTTCTCAAGCTCCCGCTTCTCTATCTCGTCCAGTTCTTCCTGTGAAAACTCGGAAAGGCAGTATTCACATTTATATTTCTGCTTTTCTGCATTAAACGTAAGCCCACCGCCGCAGTTGGGGCATTTATAGGTTATCACTCCCATACTCAGGCTTCTCCTCTTGGGCTTCCACATTCACTGCAGAACTTGCCCTTATTAACAGTACCGCAGTTTGGACAGGTCCACTCTACGGAAGGCCTTGGTTTTCCACACTCGCTGCAGAATTTTCCTGTGTTTTCCACATGGCAGGCAGGACAGATCCACGGCTGATTTGCAGTCTGCGCCGGCCGGACTGCCTGGGCGCCTGCATTTGCTGCTCCATAACCCATCTGTCCGCCCTGGAAGCCTCCATTTCCTGTTCCATATGGCATCTGCTGTCCCTGCTGCATCTGCCGGTTCATCTGCATCTGCTGCATATTGGTTGCGGAAGCGGCTCCCATAAACGCACCGCTGTTCTGCATGCCAAATCCCATTCCCATATATCCTGCCATGGCACCATTTGAATTGGTTCCGGCGCCTTTCAGACCTTCGGCAATGGTACTTTGTACATAACCTTCTCTTACGGAAGGATCTCCCATCATAGCGCCTTTGTTGCGCATGTTGATCAGTTCCTGGGATGTCTCATCGTAGGAAATACTTGCAATTCCCACAGACTGGATCTCCATACCACGCAGTTCTTTCCACTGCTCATCCAGTACATTTGCCATATATTTTCCCAGTTCCATGCTCTTGGACGGAACATAGGAAATGCGGATACCATCTGCTGACATCTGGTTAATGGAAGTCTGCAGTGCCTCTAAAAACTCATTTAAGTACTGCTCATTAATATCTTCCATTTCCAGGCGTTCTGCATTTTTCGGAACCACTTCTGCATAGAATTTCAGCGGATCTGTGATCTTAATGGAATACGTTCCATGGGCCCGTAAAAACAGCTCTGCATTATAAAAACTGTCAAAATAGTTGATGGCATTTTTGGTACCAAACTTCAGTCCCCGGATCTCCTGAAGATTGATATAATATACCCTCTGTGCAGTGGGGGCAATACCGCCAAAACGGATCCTTCCCAGGGACTCTTTTACTGCTTTTCCCAACGTTCCGTTCATCAGGGAAGGCTGTGTATCCAGGCTTACTTTGTAATATCCAGGCTCTGCCGTATAATCCACTACTTTTCCGCCGTCTACCAAAAGCATGAACTGATCCGGGTATACATGGATAATGGAACCTTCTGTTACCATGTTATCGGAACCTTTTCCATTTTCCCCTTTTCCTTTACGGATCTGAACGCCCTTTGTAAAAACAGTCTGGGCCCCCATATTGTCAGGTTCTAAGGCCTCCAGCCACTGATCCGCCAGTCCCGTTCCTACTGCATGTGCTGCCGCTTTTATAATTCCCATTTATTTTTTCCCCTTTCTACTGGTTTTCTTATGCTTTATGGGCTCTACAAAATGGATCGCCCGGTTGATCAGGGCCATTCCCGCTGCCAGCTGGATCAGGATACTGAAACCGATCCAGTGCTTTATGATAAATCCATTTTCCGGTATTCCAAAATAACTTACAATATCTGCTAACGGTGTTCCTCTTCCTGCCTGTCCCCCGATCACTGCCATAAATGTAACAGCCGGATTTAACAAAAACAGATAAAAGAAACCACCGGAAGAAGCTTTCGCACTGCTCTCACCTAAAACATAGGCTGCGCTCCGCTGCAGATCCATTCCTGATACGGAAAGAGCAAAGCGGTTCAGAAAGTAAGTTCCCGCAACCACAGCGGTCAGTGTTCCATATGTTACAACCGTTGAAACCGTAGATCTCTTAAAAGCTGCTGAAAAACAGATGCCAATACTTCCTGCAAAAAAAGCTACTGTTACATAACATAGGATCAGAGAAAACGCATCTGTCCAGGTAATTCCTCCATATACAAATACCATGGCAACTGCCGGAAAACTGGAAAGGATCAGCAAAAATAAGGTACTGAGGGCACTTAAAAGCTTTCCTGTTACGATCTGTCCGGCACTCATCCGTGTAGTCAGCATCAGATCTAAGGTCTGCCGCTCCCGTTCCCCGCTGATCGCTGAAGCAGTCACTGCAGGAACGATAAACATTAACAGGATAAATTCCATGGACGTAACAAATTCATATAATTCCATAAAACTGCTGTACTGGATACTGGCTGACGCCTTTACCTGCATGATCACAGAATACATATTTAAAAGAGTCACCAAAAACAAGATCCCATTAAACAGGAAAATGATCAGGGGAAGCTTCATGCTTCTGGAACTTACCCGCATTTCCCGGTTATAGACCGGATTCTGCTTCATAAGACGTCACCACCCTTTCTTCTTCATGGTCAGTCAGCTGCATAAAGACTGTTTCCAAGCTGCCTTTCTCTCTGGTAAAGCCATTTACCAGCACATCACTGTCGATCAGCTGCTGCAGCAGGATCGCCTCATCCTGGGCATCCCCGGTGAAGCGGACACAGATATCCTTTTCCCTCATGGAAATAGTGCGCACACAGGGGTGGCTCTTTAAAATAGACAACGCTTTTTCCATGTTGCTGTAAACAGAGATCACCAGGGGATTGGACGCATTGACCCTTGATAAAATGTCCTGGATATTTCCCTCTAAGATCATCCTTCCCTGGTCAATGATACCGATATCCGTACACATTTCAGAAAGTTCCGAGAGCACATGGGAGCTGATGAGAATGGTCTTTCCCGCAAATTTCAGGTCTTCCAGTATCTCCTTAAACTCCACTCTTGTGCGGGGATCCAGTCCGGAAGTAGGCTCATCTAAGATCAGGATCTGGGGATCGTGGATCAGCGCCCTTGCCAGACACAACCGCTGTTTCATACCTCTGGAAAGACCGTCCACATAAAAATCCAGCTTATCTTCCAGACCCACCTGCTCCAAAAGGGCAGTGTAACGTTTCCTTGCCACCAGTCCGTCCAACTGATAACAGGAAGCAAAGAAACTCATATATTCCCCTACTGTCAGGTTATCGTAAACACCGAAAAAATCAGGCACATATCCAATACAGGACTTTAACTGGTCCGGATCTGCCAGAGCATCTTTTCCGTTGATCAATACGCTTCCCTCTTCTGCCTGTAAAAGCCCGGTCATGATCTTGATCGCCGTCGTCTTTCCCGCTCCATTGGGACCGACAAATCCATAAAGAGCGCCTTCCTTTACAGTCATGTCCAGACCACTTAAAGCATGATATTTGCCATATATTTTATGCAGATTTTCAATCTTAAGCATTACTTGCTCCTTCCTGTGACTGTAAGTACCGGAAGCATGATATTCCAGGTATATTCTCCTGTGGTATCATATACATACTTCACTGTAATGGTATTTCCCGGTGACAGATATTCTTCCAGCTCTTCCCTGGTATAGTGATCTTTCTCCGGCTTCATCAGATCATAGTCCCCTGTATTGTAATTATAAAAATACATGCCGCCTGTAAATGGAACTGTGTAATAATAACGCAGACTGTCAGAAGCCTCTGCTGTCAGCGGATGGAAGTCCAAAGCTTCCACATCTGTTTCATTTCCCAGATAATACTCCAAGATCACAGGCGCCATTCCATACATGGTATTTCTGTCCGCGTCATATTCTCCGGAAAGAACATTTGGCTGTTTCTGCATGGCAGATCTGTATACATTTCCGCCCTTTTCATAATTTACATCCAGTTCTGAGGTAAGAAGGGTACAGCCATAAGCCTCATAGTCATTTTTCTTCAGGAAATCCAGATTTTCTTTTCCTCTTCCAAAAGCAACCACACTGGCCTGTGCATGATAACCGGAAAGATAATTTTCAATATAAAATGAAAGCAGATTGGCCCGCTCTAATGCCTGAACATAGGTGGCATCTTCCATATCCCCGTTTCTGTCATACAGGGAAACGCCTGTGATCTGGGAAGCCAGCGCATAGCTGAAATTGGTCGCGCAGAAAGTCACCTGACGGTTATCTAAGGAGATCGTCTCACCTGGTTCCATATTTCCGATCAGCAGCAGCTGATTGTAAAGAAGAATTGCTGCGTTCTCTACTGCATAAGAATAGTTATTGGTAAGAGTACCGGAAACTGTTCCGTTAAAAGCCCGGATCTCACCTGAGAAACCTTCTCCTGTTTCATTCTGGGTGTGAAGCTCCATCTGGAAAATTTTGGAATTAAAGGCCCCTGTATCCACTGCCTGGATCCAGGTGGCATCTTCCCCATAGCGGATGGTGATATCTGCTTCTCCTTCACCGAAAAATTCCTTCGATGGATTTTGGTCATAATAAGGACTGCCTGTAACAGGATACAGACGGTACTGGGGATTTAATTCCACTGAATATGTCTTATTATAAGGAGCCCGCATATTGATAAAAGTCGTCTCTGTTTTATCTGTCTGACTGGTATTTTCTATGGTAGCGTAAGTGAAAAACGGGCCCTTAAAACGGGTTCCTGTTCCCATTAAGATCACCATACCAGTGGTACAGATGGCGATCAGTGCCACTGCAGGCTGGTAATATTCCCGCAGATCTCTTTGTTTTAAGAAGAAATAAAGTCCCGGACCTGCCAGGGCAATATATGCCACTGCCAGGGTCATGTAAAATCCGATCTTTGGAAGATTGCGAATATTTCCTGTATTTACCAGACTCTGGACAGACCAGAACTGGTTGTAATTTCCACCACCTGCGTTGCTGTTTAAGGTATTGATTCTGTCTTCACCAAGGAGTGCTGTAAGGAAATAATCTGCATAGGAGTTGTCTTTTAAACAATATTCTTCCAGATCCGTAAAATCAAAAATTGCTGCCGCTGCCATTCCATTTCCTACAGAAGTAGCAGAAAGAACCGTAAGGGAACCACTTGTAAGCAGGTCTGTTCCGCCTTTTAAATCCACTTCTGTTCCTTCCAGGGAAAGAATATTTTCCCCCGGTTCCCTGGCTGTACGGTCCTGTCCCATCTGGATCTCGTAAACCATTCCAGGTGAAACCGGATATTCCAGCAATTGTTTACTGAAAGCAGATAATGTTTCATCTCCCCTGGCACCTGTTCCAAACAGTAAAATACCGCCACGGTGTACCCATTCCCAGATCGCCTCTGTCTGCTCTTCTGTAAGGGTCTCTGAGTTAAAATCCGTGATCAGAAGCACATCTAACTGGTCCAGTCCCAGTTCTGTATCCGGCAGATCATACACAGACAGGTCAATGGTCTTTGTACGCAGCATACTGTAATTGACACCTACCTGCTCCAGATAGGAAAGGCGTTCCGGCTCATCACAAAGTACACCGATAAACAGCTGGGCTGCATCTGTGTTCAGATCCATTTTCAGCCGTTTGCTAAGTACCTCATTGCCGGCCCCATCCATAAGTGTGATGTACATCAGGTCTGACTTGCTGCAAAGAGAGATATTTAACTTCTTTTCAAGGCTGCTGTCTCCCTGGATCATGACCGGAAATTCGTAGCGGTATGTATCATATTTTTCCTGGGAATTGTTGCTGTAACCGTCATAGTCCGGTTCCTGGGAAGTAACGCACAAAGTTCCTTCAAAGGTTTCCTCTGACGTATTGTCTAACTGTATATCCAGTGGAAGAAAACGCCCGCTTTTTGCCACATTGTCATATCCATAGACCACATCCA
>OGYS01000846.1_pt1 | contig 19385 bp, 21 predicted proteins | sample 1576611 | NCBI WGS metagenome assembly OGYS01 (sample SAMEA3541571, study PRJEB24748) | human gut metagenome | biome: human gut; feature: human-associated habitat; material: faeces | place: China | collected 2012
TCAAAAATTTAATATGAAATGTGAGATAGAGCGTATGGAAATAAACTATGCGTTCTATTTTTTGCCTTTTTTAGAAAAAGTGATTAAAAAACTATTGACATTTTGTTACTGGCAATATAGCGGAAGATTTTTTCAATATTAAAACAAGTATGAGACAGGAGAGGAATATTTTGACAGCATCATCAGATGGCATGAGACGAGAAATCATGTAACAGGACTTGAAAAGAGCATATCGGCTATGAAAATGGGCTACGAGGCAGGAGTGTTTTGGCAGAGCGGAAAAGCATTTCATGGAGAATGGTATATCCGCATGAACCTCGCTCTGCCGAATTCCAGAGTGAGAGAAGCATTTGACAGACTGGATAAATACGTATTCAATGCGTAAGGACTTTTGCAGCTGGTAAAGGTTCTTGCACCTGATAAGATTTCTTGAAACTATAGATAAATAAAATATATCGATGAATATATTATAAATACCAATTTGTCCGATATTAATAAAAAGACTACAATAAAAATCATATTGAGATACGATATAATTTTCCATGCATAATTATATGGTGGGGAAATGAAAACTTAAGGAGGAAGTAATATGGAGTTAGTAAAAGAATTGCCTGAGATTTTCGAAGAATTTGCAGAGCAGAGGCAGAAATCATTTTTGGTCATGAAAGAGATAAAAGATAAGGGGATTCCAGTAATTGGCGCGTATTGTACATATTTTCCACAGGAAATTGCCATGGCTATGGGAGCTGTAACAGTCGGACTTTGTTCCACATCTGATGAGACAATCCCGGTTGCAGAAAAAGATCTTCCAAAGAACCTTTGCCCGATGGTAAAAGCAAGTTATGGTTTTGCTGTAACGGACAAATGTCCATTTTTCTATTTTTCAGATGTGGTTGTCGGGGAAACAACTTGCGATGGAAAGAAAAAAATGTACGAGTTAATGAAAGAGTTTAAAAATGTGTACATTATGGAACTTCCAAATACGCAGAACGAATCAGCATTAGAACTTTGGAAAAAAGAAATTATACGATTCAAAGAATATCTTGAAGAGACATTTAACACAACAATCACAGAAGAACAGGTTCGCCATGCAGTTCATGTTGCTAACCAGGGACGGCTGGCACTTCGCAGGTTTTATGAGACAATGAAAAATGATCCGGCGCCAATGGAAGGTTCCAAGCTTTTTAATGTTCTTTATGGAAGCCAGTTCAAATTTGATAAAGAAGCAATGCCGGCAGAAATCGATGCATTGACAGATAAAATTATGAAAGAATACGAAGAAGGAGAAAAGCCAGAGAGACGAAAGAGAATTCTCCTGACAGGCTGCCCAAGCAGCGGTGCTCCGATGAAGGTTGTAAAAGCAATTGAAGAAAATGGTGGAAATGTCGTTGTATATGAGAACTGTGGCGGTGCGAAGTCAGTAGATCGCCTGATCGATGAAGATGCAGAAGACATTTATCAGGCAATAGCAGAACGTTATCTGGCAATTGGCTGTTCTGTCATGACTCCAGACACGAATCGTTATGAATTGTTGGAAAGATTGCTTGATGAGTATCAGGTAGAAGGAGTTGTTGAGATGACCCTTCAGGCCTGTCATACATATAACATTGAGGCAAAGAGCATCGAGAAGCGTGTAAAAGAAAAAGGACTTCCTTATATTCATATCGAGACAGACTACTCACAGGCAGATGTAGGACAGCTTGATACACGAATCGCAGCATTCCTTGAGATGATTTAAGGATACTACGAACATAAAAGAGTAGCATTTGCAGACTAAAAAAGATCCACCGGACCTTTTTGTCGTATGCTTGGCAACAAAAAGCAGGTAACTTAGTGTTATCTGCTTTTGTCATGTCGGAAAGTGTGTTATTATATCAGATATGAGATGGCTCTCGCCTTTGCAGATGGCGAGCAAAAAATTCGAGGCATTCTTGAACAAAAGTTGTTCTATTGTCAGACCGATAAAAGGAGAGATTAGCATGCGAAAAAAAGAACTGGCTCTGGAAGTAATCCGTCGCCTAAAAGAAGAATATCCGGATGCGGATTGTACATTAGATTATGATGAAGCCTGGAAGCTTCTTGTCAGTGTACGTCTGGCAGCCCAGTGTACAGATGCGAGGGTCAATGTAGTCGTAGAAGATCTCTATGCAAAATTTCCAGATGTAAATGCACTTGCAGATGCACCGGTGGAGGAGATAGAAGAGATCGTAAGACCGTGTGGACTTGGAAAAAGTAAAGCAAGAGACATCAGCGCATGCATGAAGATACTTCGGGATGAATATAATGGAAAAGTCCCAGATGATTTTGAAAAATTATTAAAGCTCCCGGGAGTGGGAAGAAAGAGCGCGAATCTGATTATGGGGGATGTGTTCGGCAAGCCGGCAATTGTTACAGATACGCATTGCATCAGATTATGTAATCGAATCGGACTTGTAGACAAGATGAAAGATCCGAAAAAAGTAGAGATGGCATTGTGGAAGATTATACCACCAGAAGAAGGAAACAGCTTCTGCCACAGACTGGTTAACCATGGAAGAGAAGTATGTACAGCCAGAACAAAACCTTATTGCGATAAATGCTGCCTCCAGGACATTTGTAAGAAAGTGGATGTAAAATAATATGGCAAATGTAATAGATGTGTTAGATGAATTACAGAACCGGGCGTTAAAAGAACCAGAACTTAAGGAACGGCTTAAGAACACAAAGAAGGAAAAAGAACCGCTTAGTGCATTTTGCAGAGTTTGTCAGGAGCTGGGATATGAAATTTATGAAATGGATATTATTTGCGCAGGAGAGGAATTCCATGCTGCTATGAAAAGAAGTACGAATGGTGGGGGAGAAAATTCACCAATGCTTGCCGGAGAAGATGATTTTTACGAATTATTTATGGCAAATTTGAAATAAGAAATGGAGAATTGTAGATGATAGGAACTGGAAGGATACATGTATATTACGGAGACGGAAAAGGAAAAACGACAGCAGCTATGGGATTAGTGCTGCGTGCGGCAGGAAGTGGTCTGGATGTTCTGATGTTCCAGTTTTTAAAAGACAACTCTTCCAGTGAACGTGTTATTTTGGAGCAGATCCCGAATGTGACCTGTCTGCCGGGAAAAGATCGTGTGAAGTTCGTTAGCAAGATGAATGCAGACGAAAAAGCAAGATTAAAGCATTATAACAATAAAGCACTGGATGAGATTATAAAATTTTGCGGTCCATTTGATGTACTGGTACTGGACGAAATATTATGTGCAGTGCAGCTGGGCGTATTAAGTGAAGAAAAGCTGGTAGAGTTTCTGGAGCACAAACCACGTGGTCTGGAAATTGTGCTGACCGGTCATGTTGTCTCAGATAAAGTGCTGGAGCTTGCTGATTATGTAACCGAGATCCGAAAAGTCAAACATCCATATGACCAGGGAATTACAGCAAGAGAAGGAATTGAATATTAAGAAAAACCAGTGGATATCATAGAGGGGAGTCTTCAGCCTTGAATATCATTTATTAAGTTTTCGTGAACAGACCCACAAGTGAAGTGGAGTGTGTTATAATAAACAAGTACGAATTTTTCTCTTCAATATGGAGAGGAGAAGTGAAATATGGATCGTGTAATAAAGAATTATGAAGATGTCGATAGTTGGAAAACGGTTATGTTCTTATACCAGTCGGCATTAAAAGAAGTCGGAACAAAACTGGAGATATTGAATGATGAATTTCAACATGTTCATCAGTATAATCCGATTGAACATATTAAGACAAGAGTAAAGACAGCAGAGAGTATCGTAAAGAAACTGAAACGTTACGGATATGAGACTTCCATAGAGAATATGGTAAAGTATATCAACGATATTGCAGGTGTGCGGCTCATTTGTTCCTTTACATCAGACATTTATCGTCTTGCAGAGATGATTGGTAATCAGAGCGACTTGAAGGTTCTGTCCATCAAAGATTATATCAAGAACCCGAAAGAAAGTGGATATAAGAGTTATCATATGCTGGTGTCTGTGCCGATTTTCTTGTCTGACAGTGTTGTTGATACAAAAGTTGAGATACAGATTCGGACCATTGCCATGGATTTCTGGGCAAGTCTGGAACATAAGATATATTATAAATTTGAGGGAAATGCACCGGATTACATCAGCCGGGAGTTGCGGGAATGTGCGGAGATGGTATCTTCGTTAGATGACAAGATGTTGTCACTCAACGAGGCAATTCAGACGTGTGTCCTGGAGCAGGAAGAGAAAGAAAATCGTACGAATGGAGAAAGTCTGAGTTAATATACTCAGGCTTTCTTTTGGGAAAGTGCTACTTCCAGGAAATAATTGGGAAATGCTACTTCCAGGATAATATTTGGGAAATGCTACTTTCAGGAAGTAATTGGGAAATGCTACTTCCAGGAAATATTTGAGAAAGGGAAATATATGAAATATCAGAATATCCGAGTAGGACATTTTATCAGCCGTCCGAACCGATTTATTGCAAAAATAGAGATTGAAGGCGCAGAAGAGACAGTTCATGTAAAGAATACCGGACGATGTGCGGAACTGCTGGTACCAGGGGCAGAAGTCTATGTCCAGGACAGCCAGCAGGAAGCCGAAGACTGGTTGTCAGATAATGAACTTTTACAAGGTAAAATGCAGGTGGCGGTTAGTTCAAAATCTACGAATATTGGGAAAAAACGTAAGACGCGCTGGGACTTGATTGCTGTAAGAAAAGGGGATAGGCTGATTAATATGGACTCACAGATTCCCAATAAAATCGTAAAAGAATGGCTGGAACAGGAAAAATGGAATCACAATCTGCACAACCAGAGTGATCGAATCCATGGTATCACAAAAATTCAGCCGGAGTACACATATGGAAAATCAAGGATCGATCTCTATGTAGAAGCCCAGAATCGAAAAATTTTGATTGAAGTCAAAGGTGTAACATTAGAAGAAAATGGTGTTGTGCGATTTCCGGATGCCCCAAGCGAGCGCGCGGTAAAGCATGTCCATGAACTAAAAGAAGCATTAAAAGAAGGTTACGAATGCTATGTGTTTTTTGTAATACAAATGTCTGGCGTGCGTTATTTTACGCCGAACATGGACACACATCCGGAATTTAAAGAAGCACTTAAAGAGGCAGCAGAAGCCGGAGTACATGTAGTTGCTTACGATTGTTCGGTCAGAGAAGATGAAATCCGGATACAAGATCCAGTCCCGGTAATATTAGAAAACCCGGAATTGTATGAACTGAGCCAGGTGCTGGTACCATGGTATCAAAAAGCACGAAGAGATCTTCCATGGCGTCACACCACAGACCCATATCGAATCTGGGTTTCAGAAATAATGCTTCAGCAGACACGAGTAGAAGCAGTAAAGCGCTATTATGCAAGGTTCATGGAAGCACTTCCGAATGTAAATGCTCTGGCAAATGTTGAAGAAGACAAGCTCTTAAAATTATGGGAAGGCCTTGGATATTACAACCGTGTCCGGAATATGCAAAAAGCAGCCAGACAGATCATGGTAGATTACAATGGGACATTTCCAAGGACATATGAAGAAATTCAGTCACTCACCGGCATTGGCAATTACACTGCCGGAGCAATCAGTTCATTTTCCTTCGGACTTCCGTATCCAGCGGTAGACGGCAATGTTCTGCGCGTTATAACAAGAATCACTGCAGACGACAGCGACATCATGAAGCAAAGCACAAGAAAACAAATCGAAGAAAAACTTAAAAAAGTTATTCCAAAAGATTGCGCAGGAGATTTTAACCAGGGACTCATTGAACTCGGCGCAATTGTGTGCGTTCCAAATGGAGAACCCAAATGCGAAGAATGTCCGGCAGCACCATTTTGCCAGGCAAGAATACAAGGAAAAATCCAGGAACTTCCAGTAAAAGAAAAAGCAAAAGCAAGACGAATCGAAAAAAAGACAGTACTCATCTTGCGAGATGAAGACAAGATCGCTATTTGCAAACGACCAGCAAAAGGACTTCTGGCAGGACTTTACGAACTCCCGAATATAGAAGAACACTTGAACAAAAAAGAGATAACACAGTATTGCAAAGAGATTGGACTCATGCCGATTCACATAAAGAAATTGCCCGCAGCAAAACACATTTTCAGCCACATCGAATGGCAGATGATCGGATATGATATACGCGTAGACGAATTGGAAAAAACAAACAACAAGAAATATCTTTTCATTCACCCAGAAGAAATTCAAAAAGAGTATCCCATCCCGTCAGCGTTTGAAAAGTATATGAAATTGATATAATTTTAATTGGGGACGGGGTTTTTTCAAAAAAAACCCGTCCCCAATTAAAATTTAACCTGTCCCAATTAAAATTGTCTTAATTGTACAAAAAAATCGTATTCCTTTTTCAAGGAATACGATTTGAGGTTACATATATTCAAGATCCACGTATGAATCCTAATTATAATCTTCCGCCGTTTTCGCGCATATTAATATATTCTGCAACGGAACGGTCAAAACTGCTGATGTGGCGATAGAACCACTTTACTACATGTTCTTCTACCTTCTGAACGAATGCATCGGAAGGACCTTCTTCTTCCTGGAGCATCTCATTCAACTCTTGAATCGTCTGTTTGAATTCTTCGTGTTTTGCATGGTGTTTGTCGTAATCCGGATAACAGACTTCTTTCTGAAGTGCTTCTTCATCGCCAAAGTGTGTGTCTGTGTACTTGGCAAGGTAGTCTAACATCTTTATTGCACTTATTTTTCCTTCGCCTGCTTCACAACTGTCGAGGAGTTTGTTGATTCGACCGATTAATTCTTCGTGCTGTGAATCGATTAATTCGTTTCCGGTAATCAGATCATCTGTAAATTCTGCTCTCATATTTATTCTACCCCTTCTTTCGTGTGTATATCAAACAGGAGACATCTCCTGTTTTAACCAAATATTAAATCAATTGCTGTGAAAGTTTTGTCTCTTTCTTTTCCTGCGTTGCATATACAAATGGATAAATCATACATGCCATTGCGAGTGCAGCGATCACATCTGTGATGGAATGCTGTTTCAAAAATACTGTAGAGAAAATAATCAAAATTCCAAGTACATAGGAACCAATCTGAACTCCGCGGTGCTTTTTCAGGGATGTGCTGTGGGCAATTGCTGCCATAGCTCCGATGGAGTTATAAACGTGAATACTCGGCAGCACATTGGTCGGGGTATCCATCGAATATATCATTCGCACCAAATCCGTGAAGATATTTTCCCGTGGAAATGTGACCGGACGCAGGTTCAGTCCATTCGGGAAAATGGTACAGACAATGAGGAAAATGGTCATACCGCTGCACAGAAATGCTGCCAGCCGGTAAAAGTCTCTGCGGTTCGTAAAGAAAAAGTATGCACCGGTTACGGCGAGAAATACGAACCATAATAAGTATGGAATAATAAAGTACTCGACAAATGGGATATAATCATCCAGTGGTGAGTGGATGAGATAGTGGATTGTCTGACGCTTTTCCAGGTAGCAGAACCATGGCATATAAATCAGACCATATAACAGAACCCATGCATGCCGGTACTTCAGAATCAACGATTTCATTTTGGATATCGCTTTCATATGAATCCCCTTTTCAAACGAATAAATCTTAATCAGGTTACGTTCTTTTGTTTCAAACGGATAAATCTTAATCAGGTTACGTTCTTTTGTTTCAAGCGGATTATAACATGAAATCATCTGTGCAACAAGGAAGTTCACTATTTGTTAATAATTTTTACCGGATTTTCAAAAATCTGAATATCGTATTCCTGTTTTCCCTCGTGGATAGCGTCTTTTGTGCGAAGTGTCCACACTGCGATGGTTGTTCCGGAGAAAATGCGCAGCAATGTCACCGTGAGTTTGGGCAGGTCAGTTAATTTATAAGCAATAAAGTCCGGGCGCCCAAGAAAATTACACCACAGATTTTCCACAAAGAACCGTAAAAACCAGGATACATCGGATTTCTCCTTTGTCAGTCTGGAAGATAATTGTCCTCTTAGAACTTCCGGAGCATTTTTCCGGAACCAGTACAGACCTTCGGAATTAAATGATTCAAGAAGAAATGCGCCGTGGTAAGAGCGTAGCATTTCGTATGCTTTTTGGCAAATCTGCATGTTTCGTTCCGGAATTTTTAACTCAACAAGGAGTGGAACCTGGTCATTTACGAGTGCAAGCACATCGCGAAACAGAGGGATATGTTCTTTCGTACCAAGAATCGTACATTTTGTCAGCTCCGCAGCAGTCAGATCCTCCGGACGTTCCGGCCGTCCGCAGACACGTTTCAGGTCATCATCGTGGAAGACGACCAACTCACCGTCGCGGGTCAGATGAAGATCCAGTTCAATTCCGTAATTCTTTTGGACTGCGGCGCGAAAAGCTGACATGGAATTTTCCGGAATTCCGTGAGCCTTACTATGGAGCCCCCTGTGGGCGAACATAATTCCGTGAAATGCTTTCATGCGCTTTTGTCTGGACATTTCCGGGAAAATCGCAAAACAATATAATAATATGAAAAGAATCAACAGTATGATGACAACATGCATGAAAAAATGCCTCCTTTATTGTTTCATCTCATTAAGAGCGGATGAATCGGATCCGGTCCGGCTCCAATGAAAATGTAGCGGTGTCGGAGCGAAGATCAGCCTCACCATCCGTGTGGACAGGCAGAACCTGTACGCTTTCAATTTTAGCACTTTTGCACTGGTAGGTATAGATTCCTTTAAATCTCGTGTGCTTTCCCTTATATGCGGTCGGCAGCAGGCAAAGAATCTTGAATTTGCTTAAGCCAGACACAACAATAATATCCAGCAGATTGTCTTCCGGATCTGCTTTCGGACAGAATTCAAAGCCGCCGCCCTCGAAGCGCTGGTTCATAGCTGCAATAAAATACACTTTTGGAAATGTAATCGGCTTTTGATCATCCAGTGTAATCCGCATCGATTTTGGATTGGAAGTCAAAAGCAAATGGAGCGCAATGGCAGTATAGGAAAGTTTTCCAAGTTTACATTTATTCAGGAAATGCTTCAGTTTTGAAGACAGGTTATTGTGGTAGCACACATCTGCATCAAAACCGATTCCGGAACTGACGGCGTAGCGTCTCTCTATTTGTGGTGTTTTCAAAAGCCCCACATTAATGTACGCGTAGTCTGTGGGATTTAAGATATGTAAGAGGGCTTTCGTCGGATCTTTTGTCAGCTTCATAGACCTGGCAAAATCATTTCCAGAGCCAATCGGGATATAAGCCAGGGTCAGCTTTGTGAGATCACGAATTCCGTCAACAACTTCGCCGATAGTGCCATCTCCGCCAAGAACGACCAGCGTGTCAGCATCGGTGTCACAGATTTGCGAAGCAAGCTTGGTACCGTGTCCCGGACGTCTGGTGAAATAAATCTGATAATCGATATGTCTTTCTTTTAATATAAGTTCTAATTGTTCCCAGATCTTAAGGCCGAGGCCGGATCTGGAATTCGGATTTACGATAAATGCATACATAGTCGTTCCTCCATCTAATCTTTTGTGCTTGAATTCAAGAATGCCTCGGCATTCTTGCTGCGAGGTGCGCGTCATGCAATTGCATGATATAATTCTAGTGTATCATTATATTGCCGGAATGTCCTGCTTAATATTTGAAAATCCTTGAATTCAATCATTGTTTCGTGGTGGGATCTCGATGATAGTTGTAGTTCATTTAGACCAGAAAAACAAGAGTATTTTAAAAATATAGATAAAATCTATAAGTTACCTGCTATATAATAATAAGCAATTGGATTTTTTTTGCAACCTGGACTATAATACAAACATAAAGATATTATTGTTGGCATTAAGAAATGCCATTTCCCTTCTAAAATAGAAAGAACCTTTAAGAACGCTCACTTAAAGGTTCTTTTTATGTCCGCAAATAAAGTTCACTGCAACAAAATGCTTATTTCCAATAAAATGTTTGTTCTCAATAAAATATTTGTCTTTAATAAATTCATTCTGACTGTTAATTCCATAATGATAAAAAAATGATGCTGCACGAAAAAAATGCTTTTGAAACATTTGTATTTTTCGTACAACATCAGTTGTTAGAAGACTCCATTCATATAAGACTCCAGGGAACGTTTCATATTTCCCTCAAAATCTGCGTTCCCCTCTTTCAGGCACCATTCGAAAACATTTCCAATAACGATCATACGAATATCTGTCGTGATATCCTCAATATCCTGATTCGGGGAAATGATTCCGGCACCGATACATTTCTGCAGATAATTGTGTACAGTCACGATCGGGTACGGACGTTCGGTACGGATCAATGGGTTCAGAGACTGGTTTTTCGGAGTATAATAATTCGCCATAAATTCAACGCCGAGTTCCTGGCAATAATGCACATAATTCAGGTAGACATATACAATGGCAGATTTAACTTCATCAGCACTCCTTGGTATATCAAGAAGATCTGGGTTAATATTCGGCTGCTCTTCAATATAGTAGGAAAGCAGATCATCTTTAGTCTTAAAATGATGATAAAAACTTCCGTTAGAAACGCCGGCTTCTTCACAGATATTTTTGATAGAGAGCGCTTCATATCCGTGCTTCTGCAAAATGTGTTTTGCAGCCCGGAAGATCTTAGCTTTCGTCTCTTTTGACTTCAGTTGCTGCTTCGATAATATTTCATTCATTTTCTTAAAAATCCCTTCAGTTTAATTCTATGCGTAGTATAACATAGAAGGAGAAAATTATCAAGAAAACAGAGCAGACTCTGTTTGCACATATGAAGATGCGTTAAGGATTGCGCCAAGGATTTTTGAAAATGTTGTAAATAAAAAGTAGTTCGAGTATAATAATGCAATATGATGCTGCTTTTTGATACAGGCATCACGATAATGGAGAAAGGATACTATATATGGATATTAATCAGAAGATAACAGAAGAACTCGGTGTGAAACTCTGGCAGGTCGAGGCAGCGGTGAAGCTGATCGACGAGGGAAACACAATTCCATTTATTGCCAGATATCGAAAAGAAGCAACCGGAACGCTGGATGATGAACAGCTCCGTAAATTATATGAAAGACTCGTTTACCTGCGCAATCTGGAAGAAAAGAAAGAACAGGTATTAGCGTCCATTGAAGAGCAGGGAAAACTTACTGAAGAACTGAAAAAGCAGATTCTGGAAGCACAGACTCAGGTTGTTGTAGAAGACCTGTATCGTCCGTATCGACCAAAGAGACGGACTCGCGCGACCATCGCAAAAGAAAAAGGACTGGAGCCTTTGTCCACACTGATCATGCTGCAGAAGACATCGATGGGTTTGTGAATAAGGAAAAACTCCGTGCCTTCTTCGCGGACTGTGTGACCCCGCCGGGCATGCTCATCGAAGATCTGCCCGTGCGCTATGCCTCCGTCGCCACGGAGGTGAGCACCGGCAGGGAATACTGGCTGAAGAAAGGTCCGCTTGAAGAAGCGATCTGGTCTTCCATCTCCCTTCCCGGTTTGTTCCCGCCCGTCTTTTATCATGACCGCTGGCTGTTTGACGGGGGGCTGGTCAATCCCGTGCCTATTTCCGTTTGCCGTGCGCTGGGGGCGGACATCGTCCTCGCCGTCAACCTGAACGGCGAGCTCATCGGGCGGCACTCCGCCAAGAAAAAGCCGAAAGAAAATAAAGAGGGCGAGGGAGATTTCGTGGAACGTATCGCCATGACCATCAGGCAGTACGGCACCACGCTGTTCGGCGAAAACGAATCCCCCGCACACCACCCGCCGAGCGTCTTCGGCACCATCGCCAGTGCCGTGGACATCGTGCAGGACAGGATCACCCGGAGCCGCATGGCAGGCGATCCTCCGGACATTTTTCTGACGCCGAGGCTCGCCCATGTCGGGCTGCTGGAATTCTACAAGGCCGAAGAGGTCATCAACGAAGGGAAAGCGTGCGTCAGCAGGGCGCTCCCGGCGCTTGAAACACTCCTGCATAGGGACTTCGGCCACGCGCACCAAGGCGATTGACATGACGGACGATCCGGGTGAAAGGCAAGGCATGGGACATCCTATCCCGCCATGCAGCAACACCTAGGCCGCCATCTCAAGAGTTCCCCATGCCCACTGTTTTTTCCCACCCCGCACCCGTGCTCGCGTTGGCGGCACTCCTGGGCGGACGGCTTTCCACCCGGATGCTGCTCTTCGGCATCCTGTGCGCCGTTTTGCCGGATGCCGACGTCATCGGCTTCCGGTTCGGCATCAGCTATGCCGACGCGTTCGGGCACCGGGGGTTTTCCCATTCCCTCGCGTTTGCCCTGCTCATGTGCTGTGCCGGCTTCGGAGTGGCCCCGCTGTTCCTGCGCGGTTCACGCCTCATGGGATTCACCGTCGGCCTTCTGGCCGTCTCAAGCCATATCCTGCTGGACGCAATGACCAACGGCGGACTTGGCGTAGCCGCGTTCTGGCCCTTCGACCAAACCCGGTACTTCTGCGACTGGCGCCCTATCCGGGTTTCGCCGTTCGGCCTCAAGGGGCTCCTGTCGCAACGGGGGCTCTCCGTCATGCTCTCAGAATTGCGCTGGGTATGGGCTCCGTGTCTGGCTGTCATAGCCGCCGCCTTGTTTTTCGGGAAGAACCCTATGCGTGCCATCCCCCGGAAATAACGTCTATTCCGTTATGGAGGATCTCCCAAAACGGAGTCACGCCCATAGCCACGATAACTCATGGAACTCTTTCCATAAGGAAGCTCAACGCCATAAAAAAAGGGATGCCCCATACGGAGCATCCCCGACCAGCGCCGTGCCGGGACTACCGATAAAACGGGAACACGGCGTTCGCCTTCCCCATACCTGCAGGGAAAGCCTTCTGGCCAAAACAACCCTGAAACCTCCCAAAACCGTCTTGCCGAGAATACGGTGCCGGAGAGGGGCCAGGGTACGAATCATCATAGAGTAAAGCGCGGAGTCTCGGCGGTCAGCTTATGGATGGCCGTCTTGGCTCCAGTGAAGCGGCGGAGCAGCCCGGCGACTTCTTCGGCGGCCTGTTCGGCGGTCGCCAAGGGCAGAGGCGGCATCGCGTCCACATTGATCACCGCATTCGTGGTTTCGGGCATCAATTTGCTGCGGTTGCCGTTCTTCCAGCACCATGCCCGGCAGAACACATCTTTCGTCGCCGTATCATAATAGATGACTTCGCCGGGCTGCGGGTGCTCCAGCACGTCGGGCTGGCCGAGCGGCACATAGTTTTCGGTACCGTCCGCAATGCCGAGGCGCAGATCGCCCTCGATGACGTTCCGGTCGTCGCCCCCGCACGGCAACAAATATTTCAGGCTGATGCAGTTGAAGATCGCCACCAGCGGATTGATGAACGGAAGAGGTTTCCCCGCACGGCAGCGCTTGACGAGGTTGATCACGGACGGCGGGTTCTTCTTGGGTTTGATGCCCATGCCCGAGAAGGCTTCGGCCCATGTTTCCAGCACCGGGACATGCCAGAAATCCTCCAGATCATCACGGCGCACGTCTTCCTCACACTGGGCCAGCAGTTCGGCCAGCTCAGGGATTTCCCGGGTGTTGTCCACGCCCTCGGCAACCACGACCATCCGCGCATATCCCGGAAAACGTTCAAAAACAGCCTGTTCGATCTCATACAGCATGACGCTACCTCGGTAACGGCTTCCGCAGACGCGAAGGCCCGAAATAGGTGGTGGCCCACGTCAGGGCCAGGACAAAAACCGCCGCAAAAATGCTCGACGCGATGTTCCAAGGCCAAGGGGCGGACAAGGACAGGCGCATGATCAGCGTCCCGATCACGAAGCCGGAGTTGCGGAACACGGCGTGAAAATCCGGCATGAACCGCTGCGAAATGAGCACCAGCGCGATGTCCGCGAAGATCAGGATGGTGTAGATGGTTTCAAAGAAGTCAGCGTCATTGCCGGTCTGCACGAACAATATCAAATCCCGGACGGCGATACCCACGAAGAGCAGGAACAGCACGAGCGAGATGAGCTTCTTCGACATGACGTACCGCATCTGTTCTTCTGGATTAGTTATATAATTCTGATGGGTACGGAGCTGATAATAAAAACCGAGGCAAATGAAGATAATCAGCGCGCCCAGCCCCGCAGAGGCGATGTGCACCACCGGCTCGATGCCTGACGTGAGGCTGACCGGCTCGGGGAGCTTGGATAATTCTTTAAAGGCGTCCCGGAGCAGGATGAGGGCCATGACTTCAAACTGCTTGCCGAGCGATTTGGAAAGCGATCCGGAAATGGTCAGGATAAGCTCCATCACCTCCATGCCGAGGATAAGCGTGAAAGCCAGATGGATCGCCTGAAAGTGGCTTATGGGCGTAATATGCTCCAGCCACGGAGGCAGTACCCCCTGCCGGTTGGCCTCGATACCCAGAAGCCCCGCAAGATAAATGAAGAAGATCAGGGTAGCGAACGCACGCTGCGTACGCCTGTGATCCCATAACTGATGGACAGCATCAAACAGATGGGTAATCGGTTCGCATTTCTCTATCACGGTTCACGCCTTCATTCCGGTCGGTTGTCGGAAGGGAATCACGGCTCGTCATCCGGGCCTCCCTCGCTGCACGGCGGCTCATAGCCGGCCTGCTCCGGCATTCCGGGCAGAACGCCCGGCAAGCCCGTCCTCTTGTTCCCACTCCCTCACAAGCGGAACCCCTCTTTCCCGGCGTATGTCTCCGCATGGGCGGAAGGCCTACCTCGGCCGGGATTTGCTCTACAAACGCTCTATCCAGGCAACAAGGGAATACATTCGCACAGGCTCCCTAGCCCACAGCTCTTCCCTTGTCAATCAGGAATCATTTTTAGTTTCTAATCCGGCGCTACTTTGGTTCTATACTGATCCCATTGTAAAGAAGGGATACTTCTCTTCAACAGGGTGGAGAGCCCGACTCTCATATGTCTTTTGATACAAGTCAATACATACTGTATCGCCGACGAGCCCCTACCGCCCCTCGGCACTGCAACCGGACACAATTTAGCATCCGGATGATTGTCATTGTCCAATACCTGATATTCAGGTGCGGAAATATAAATAGGTTCAAGCACATCATTACCGTCTTTATCTTTCGATGTAACTTCCTGAGCTAAATAGAAAATACCGGAGTTACCACCTTTAGAAACCTTCCACTCCATCTCCAGTTCGAAGTTTTTAAACTTGTGAGCAAAGATCAGGTCACCACCATCACCGTCTTGAGCTTCACCGCCACCAGAACCGTTGAATTTGATACAACCGTCTTCAATTGTCCATTTAGAAGGAACACGGTCTTTTCCATAACCACGCCATCCGTTAAATGTTTCGCCATCAAAGATTGTGATATAACCATTTTCATCAACAGGCAGATTCAAGCTATCTGTTTCTGCCGCTTTCAATGATTTAGAGTAAGTCAACGCAACTTTTTGCTCTTCCGGAGCATTTGCTTTCTTCTGACCACCGCAAGAAGCGAAAACGCCTGCAGCAAGACAACAACAAGCTAATGGATAAAATACTTTTTTCATGATATCAACTATTTAATTTTTAATCTTTAATTTTTAATCTACTTTTATCTTGGCATATCAGGCAGTCTCCAGCCTTCACGATAATTATGTTTCACTAATTCAGCCGCAAACTGTTTTGCATTGATCGGATCAGTCCATGTCTTATCAAATGTAGGATGACCGTCATGAATCTTGAATCCGTCTTTGATAACGGTACGGATGGTTTCGTTGTCACCGATATTTGTAAAGCACATGTTAGCTCCATCCCATTCGAGAGTTTTGTTCAGCGCTTGCAGACGAATAGCCAATACGCCCATTGCCACCATTTCATTCATTGGTCCGGCTTCTGAGAAGTCAGATTTAGTCATGATACGATTAGATTTATCTTCTTTACATGCACGTACCCAATCCATTTCGTGACCACCATTCATTGCTTTAGGAACACGACGGCAAACCTTCGGTGCATTTGGTTTACGACCTGAAAGCAACCAAGGATTCTGTCCATAACATCCGCAAATCAATGTATCTTTTGTTCCGTGGAAAATAGTCAAACCACCACCGCTCTGCATCAGTTGTTTTCCTTCTGGGAATCCTTTCGGACGTTCTGGCATCATACCGCCATCATACCAATGTATTTCCACTTCAGGCATAGCTACTTTCGGCATATTTTCACGAGCAGGGAAAATCATTTTCACGTGTTGTGCCTGTGGAGCACAAGCATTCAACAATAATGTCGATGAACCTTCCACTTTGGTAGGATACTGCAATTTCAATGCTTTAAACGGCTGATGCAAAATATGACAAGCCATATCACCCAATGCACCTGTTCCGTAATCCCACCATCCACGCCAGTTCCAAGGATGATAAATAGCATTGTAAGGATTCATTTTAGCAGGACCTGTAAACAAATCCCAATTTAATGTGCTAGGAATTTTATCAACCTTTTCAGGAACATTCAATCCTTGAGGCCAAATAGGACGGTCTGTTGCACATTCTACTTTCGTTACGTCACCGATTTCACCATTCCAAATCCATTCACATACTAAATCCGTACCTTCATCCGATGCCCCTTGATTACCCATTTGGGTGACCACGCCCGTTGATGCAGCCAGTTTTGTCAACAAACGAGATTCATAAACAGAGTGGGTCAATGGTTTCTGACAATATACATGTTTTCCCATTGTCATTGCGTCAGCAGTGATAATAGCATGAGTATGGTCGGCAGTTGCGATAATCACACCGTCGATAGATTTACCCATTTCATCATACATCTTACGATAGTCCCAGTATTTTTTAGCCTTGGGGAATTCGTCGAACACGCCTTTTGCGTACTTCCAATCCACATCACAAAGAGCCACAATATTTTCAGTGCCCTTTACGTGATTAATGTTGGCATGTCCCATGCCACCAATACCCACAGCTGCAAGATTTAATTTGTCAGTAGGCGACACATGCCCGTGACTCATACCTAAAATTGTACTAGGAGCAATGGTTATACCTGCTAAAGCAGCGGCTCCCGTTTTGAGAAATTTTCTCCTCGAAATGTTTGACATGATTTTATTTGTTTAAGGGTTAATAATCTTTGGAAGGTTGCCGTGCAACAATCCATATCCATTTTTCATGTTTTTTCTTCGTTCGCGTATTTGCTCCAAAGTGCGCAAATTACCAATAGCGGGCAAATCGTGTTTGCGGGTATCTTTCAAGAATGTCCATGCATATTCGGATGCAATAGCCGAATCGCGCATTAGCGGTAATCGTGAACTGCGTTTTCCGGTTTCTACCGAATCAGCAAACAGGTCACACAACACGTCTATATTCTTGCCGCCAAAAGGTTTCTCTACACGGATGGTCTGATTGACACCGTGCAGGTCGACAACAGCAGTATTGAAGTCATGCGTCATACGCACAACCCCTTTTGTACCTATAATATCTACATACGAATTATGTGTCTGGTCTTTAGATAATTGCCCATAAACAAATCCTTGGGTAATATCAAAAACGACCCCATTTTGAAAAGTTCCGTGACATTGCACCCACCAAGGATCTTTATAGTTCCACATATTCACTCCCTGGGCATTCCATGTTCTATAATCACATCCTGCATACCAACGGGTAATATCTACATAATGCATTCCGCAATCATGGAAAGCAGGTCCCTCATACTCATGACCTTCACCTGGTGCCAAGCCGGGAGTCATGTGACAAATACGAATAATAGCCAACTCTCCGATTTCCCCTTGCTGGATATATTCCTTCATTAAATTATGATACCAGGAATTTCGCAGATACAAGTTTACCGTAGAAATGAGATTTGTGTTTTCTGTCATTTCTACAACTTTCCACTCATTTTCCATTGTATCTGCAACTGGTTTTTCTGAAATAATGTGTTTACCGTAACGAATAGCTTTTTCTATTTGTTCCATCCGCGAGTCAGCCAAAGTGAAAAGCCCGACTACCTGCACACTTTCATCCTCAAAAATCTTTTGATTATCTTCTAATATAATAGAGTTAGGAGAAAGCTTCTTGGCTAACTGACGTGATGCCGGATTAGTATCACAAATATAAGCAATATTCCACCGATCACTTTTAGTCATCGCTTCCCAGTAGAATCTTCCCATCCTACCAAAACCGATAATTCCAACTTTAATTCTCGTGTCTACTGAAGATTGCGTGTTCATAATTAAACATAGTGAATTTAAGTACAAATAATAGATAAAACATCAACTTCTAACTACCAAACTGATGAGCTAAAAACTGATATTGCAAATCTAGCTAAATAAATAACGGCTTATTTGACTTACACTACTTTACGCAGGCCCTTCGGGCATTTTAAACATCAGCACACAAAGGCAGGCTATCGCACCACCAATCAGAATAAATCCCTGAATCGCCTCCGTCCATATCACAGCTTTCAGACCACCCAGCATTGAATAGGCAATAATGGCAACGCTGGTTACTGCGATAATCATCTTAATATCCCATCCCAGCAGGGCATTCATAGGCAATGCGAGCACAGCCTGGCCCTGCTGCGGCCTGTCTTCTCCAGCCTTATCTGCGCCCGTCCCCTGGGTACGCAGTATTTAACCGCGTTGTCCATCAGGGCCTTAATCAGCTGCCCCATCCGGCAGGGGTTTCCCATCATCAGCACATCATCTTCTATGTCATATTCCAGAACCTTTTCCTCCTGGTAAAACACAGGTTCAAAGGTCAGAATCTTTTCCATAACCAGCTCGCTTAAGCTGAACCGGGTAAATTCACCCTTTCCCGGTACATAGGAATCGTTCCTGGCCAGAAGCAGGAGACTTTCCACCAGGGCGCGCATTTCCCTGCACTCCTGGTTTACATGCTCCATCCACTTGTCCGCCTCTGCCGATATGCCTGCATACCGCTCCTGCAAAAGCTCTGCATTGGCCGTAATCACGGTCAGCGGCGTTTTTATGCCGAACGTTGGCGTACGGGTACAAAAGAACCGCAGGGAGAAGTACGTACGGCACGCCTCGCGAAGCAACCCCGCCGTGCAAAACCTGCTCCTTATTTGCAATATAAAGGCGACCGCCATGACGCTTTCTGGTACTTCGACCGTGAGATGGCGGAGCTGACCGAGGAGTGTTATCGTCAGGAGCGTGACTTGCTGCCGCAGTATGTCAGTTTTATGCAGGAAGGAGAGCTTGTTCCATATACTCCGCAATCTCATGTTACGCTTTCTGCCCGTTTCTTGCCAGAAGCCGACGGAGTAACGTTTCATTTGAAAGCGGTGTATACCGATAGCCTGCGTGCTTCCTTGACAGATGGGCATTCGGCTGCCGTGCCGCGGATTGAACGTATTTGCGGTCCGGTGAAACAGGTTAATGATACGACTTTTGTTCTTGACTTCTACCGTATGGGCATACTCGGCCCGGCCCGGCGCATGCCGGTGCGACTTCGGCTCGGTGATGCTCT
>OGYS01000850.1_pt1 | contig 19354 bp, 13 predicted proteins | sample 1576611 | NCBI WGS metagenome assembly OGYS01 (sample SAMEA3541571, study PRJEB24748) | human gut metagenome | biome: human gut; feature: human-associated habitat; material: faeces | place: China | collected 2012
TGTTCTTCGGAGGTCTGCTTATATATATGGTGGGCTTGGGCACGGAAGGTTATCATTCTTTTATCGGAAAACCCGGCGGATTTTATGCCAGCCTTGCGATACTGGTATTCATATCTGTATTCGCCTTCAGCTTCTGGTTTATCGCCTTACAAAGCAAAGGCGCCAAAGTCAGCGACATCAATATGTGCCGGTTGATCAATCCGATTCTGGGTGCAGTCCTTAGCTGGATCATGCTCCCTGACGAATATCCGACTTTTAGTACCGTTGCAGGAATGGTCGTGATCGTCAGCTCCTTGATTATCTATTTCAAAGGGACCGAAATAAGTGAATGGTTCAAGAAAACAAAAGCCGGAGCATAGAACAAACTCCGGCAAACATAATAGTCCGACAAATATCAGTATCAGTTCACAACAAACATTGAATAGATTGTAATGACAACATTTCTTTAGGAACTGCCGCCTTTATTTCTTCTTTCAAAACAGATAAAAGGCTGTGGCGAATAAAATCTTTATTTGTAGCCAGCACCACTTGCCTCGTAGGCCGAGGAATGGCAAACGGACGGACGAGTTGCCGTTGTTCCTCTGTCAACTGTGTCACTGCCAGTTCGGGAATAAAGGTAATCCCCTTCCCGCTTTCCACCATTCGCATAAACGTTTCCATACTTCCCAGCCGATAAGCCATTTGGCTGACTTTCACCGCTTCCATTTGGCAAAAACGAACAAGCTGGTCACGGAAGCAATGCCCTTCATCCAAAAGCCAGAGACGTTCGCCCGTTATATCGGAAGTACGGATTACTTCATGCTTGAACGACGGTTCTTTGCGGGATACATAAGCATAGAATTGCTCATAAAAAAGAGTTTCTTCGGTCAGAAATGAGTCTTCCAATTTGCTGGCTATAATTCCCGCATCCAGATCTCCGGCGTGTAATGCCTGCTGAATATCCTGCGTTTTCATCTCTGTGACGCGAATATCCAGTTCGGGATATTTCTCCATTAATTGAGGAAAGAAACGCGGAAGTAGGTATGGAGCAATAGTAGGTAATACCCCCAAACGAAAGACACCTGACAACGACTGCTTATCTTCACTGATAATATCTTTCACTTGAGCTGCCTGCGCCAGAATCACACGAGCCTGGTCTATTACTTTCTGTCCGATAGTTGTCGGGCAAACAGGTTGCACTGTCCGGTCGAATAGCTTTACGCCCAGTTCATCTTCCAGCTTCTGAATCATTGCACTCAAAGTCGGTTGTGTCACACGGCAATATTCGGCTGCCCGTGCAAAATGTCTGAACTGATCAACAGCCAATATATACTCCAATTGTTGTATTGTCATCTATCAAATCATATTAAGTCATAGATTTCTTCTATGCAAAGATAGAAATTTTCAGTTTGACAACAAGCATTTTCCGCCTTATCTTTGCAGTACAGAAAAAAGAAAACAAGTATAAATCATTAAAAATAAAAAGAATATGAAAACTTTAGAATTTATCAAATTGAATGAATCGGGAGCAAACAACGTAGTAGCATCTTTGCAACAACTATTAGCAGACTTCCAAGTGTATTACACCAATCTCCGCGGTTTCCACTGGAATATCAAAGGACATGATTTCTTTGTTCTCCACAGCCAATTCGAAAAGATGTATGATGACACAGCCGAAAAGGTAGACGAAATTGCAGAACGTATCTTGATGTTGGGCGGTACTCCTGCCAATAAATTCAGCGATTATTTGAAAGTAGCAAATATCAGTGAAGTAGATAAGGTGAGCAACGGCGAACAGGCACTGAACAATATCCTTCAGAGTATCAGTTATCTGATTGGTGAAGAACGTAAAATACTGTCCATCGCCTCTCAAGCCGGAGATGAAGTGACCGTTTCGATGATGAGCGATTATCTGAAAGAACAGGAAAAATTGGTTTGGATGTTGGTTGCTTATAATAGCAAGTAATTAACAAGAACATTTCCGAATAATCCAATAAAAACCGTACCCAAAGTTTTTGAGTACGGTTTCTTTTTATGATTCAAATCTTATAGGATATCGTAGTAATCAAGGACAAGGAACTTCGGTTGTCCATTCAATTTCTCCACTACCTTTCTTCACAGCAGTATGTCCATGTCCTGTATAATCCTTACATTCATCGTCCATATCATCCAATTTCCAATATTCTTCCAGCCCTTCACTATCAACTTCAACGAAACATTGGTGAAGAGGATTTTTCAGTTCAGAAGCAGTCAATGCTCTTGTCCAGAAACGTGCTTCACTTACAGAACCTTTCAAATAGAAACCATTCTGTCCCCCCCGGTGTAGCTCCAATATAGAATTCTTCTGAAAAAGAAATAGGATTAGCATATTCTGCCTGTATAAACAAAATTCCATCAATATACAAAGAAAGTGTATTATTCTCAAAAACTCCTGCGACATGGTACCAAGCATTTTTTTCAAGTGTATATCCCAATTTTCCGGCATAAACAGACCATCCTTTTGTTGCAAACATAAAGACAGGTACATCTCCTTCACCGCCCACACGGTCAGGTGTTCCATCTACAAATATCCATGTACCTTTTTCTGCATTTTCTCCAACAGGGAAGCCTATAACATCGGCTGCATACGATGAAGCGGATTGTCTGACACTATCCGCTGTCTATCTTCATTCACCCCCAAGTAACTAATATACGGTCACTTGGAGATGAGTGAAGAAAATGAAATATTATTCTTATCTTATATACGACATGAGGATCTCTGAGGTATCCTCTTTATCTTAAAAATTGTGATACAACACTTTACTACTTATTTAGCTATATAAATATTGAACTCTGTGATATCAACGCGCTTTGGATATGATAGCATATCATATTTCAAGAATCGGGTATCCATAGGAACCTTCAATGAGATATTCTGAGTGCCACCACGAGTGCTAATGTCTCCCATTGATTTCCATTTATTTCCATCCGCAGATATATAGATTGCAACTTTAGAAGGAGCATAGCCAGAACTCCAATGCTGAGTCTTAATTCCTGTCACAGTCTTTTTACTGCCTAAATCCACAATAATCCAAAAACCAGAATTGTCCATAGCAACATCCGACCCTCCATTACCGTCAATCAGATCAGATGCCGTACCTTGCACCCCATCCATCAGAGTTAGAGTCCAATCGGACCGATTGTCAAGTACACTATTCTCCGGTATTCCGCTTATCAGATTATCAACAGAAAGAGCTTCTTTATTGATTGTAGCAGGCAGTGCATTATAGACACTACTTGCCCTAACACTCTGACTGGTTGACTGAATACTTTCCATTATTACAGAAAAAGTATAACTCATAGCATCTTCTGTTTCTGATAGAAATGATAAATCGGACACACTTGCTGTCAGTTCTTCCGATTGCATTTCACCAGCTTTAATGACCACTTGCTGAGAGCTTAATACGATTTTTCCTTCCAAACCTTCACTTGTCTGTACTGCCAGATTAACGGTTACATCGACAGAAGTTGGTCGCTGTACTTTTACTCTAAAAGGCATGTAAACCTTCCCTCCTAACCCTGTGATACTGTTATGAGTTATGGTAAATACTTTCTCATTATCTAAATAATCGTTTCTTTGTAAATAGACAAAAGAAGTAGTATACTCGTTAGCTTCTTCTTCACTGTCACTACACGAAGTGAAGAAAGGGGTTGCAGCCCAAACGGCTGCAACCATTATCATTAATTTATAAAAATTCTTCATAATGTTCATCTTTCTATATTATGACCTTCGAAAACTTTCTGAAAAATAAGACTCATCATTCAGGACAACGAACTCCCTCAATCCATGTTGGAGTACCTGTCTTCCGTTCAGCATTATAGCCATGCCCTGTCATATCAGCAGAAGTACTTCCTGTCCCTTCATTAAAACGCCAATATGCCAATAATCCTTCCGAATCAGGAGCAACATAACAAATGTTGCCTTCTATTTCGGCTTGTGTCAAAGCTCTGGTCCAAACACGGGCCTCACTGATAGCACCATTCAAATATCGTCCATTATAAGAATATCCAATATTAAAATCACCACCATCATATAAGTTTACGGCTTTACGTTTATCCGCAGCCTTGGTTACTTCCAAAACGCCATTTACGTAGATATTCAACGAAACGCCATCATATACAGCCGCTACGTGATACCATTTTCCTGTATCAAAAGTCATTGGAGTAGTCAACTGATCTTTTGCTGTCAACTGCAACTGATTATTCTTGATAGTCACATCACCAAAACGCAACAGGAAGTTTTCATCACTCTCGATCCCCATTATTGAACTAATAAAAGGATCTCTAGTTGCGAAACCATTCATCTTTATACGACATTCCATGGAGAACTCCTGCAAACTCTTTAGTGAAGGATTTTCCTTAAACTTTGGAACATTGAATGATACACTACCGGACAAAGAACATGCACTTGTTATTATAGTCTGATTCACGATCAAGTATAAGGTTCTACCAGAGTCAAGCATCTTTTTCCCCTCCACACTTGTTAATGAAATGGGAAGCATGTATACTACACCTTCCTGAAGCTTCTCTGTAGAATCAATGTTAAACATGATTGGTTCTGACACATTTGAACCGGCTTTTATAACCGATTGAGATTCAGAGAGACGATAACTTCCTTCTGGCAACACCGTATATTTAGTCCCATTCTTTACATTATAACTTTCCACCAGTCCCGGCTCAACCGTAAAACTCACTTTCACATCCGTTCCTTCTATTTTAGAAGAACAAGTTGCACTCACTCCCATCGTAGCAGGCCCATCTATTGTCAAACGGCTTATAACCGTGGATTCAGTACCAGTCATATACACCACATCACGAAACTCGTCAGCTTCTTTACAAGATGCAAGCAAGAGCAGAGAAATTCCTGCAATTATATATTTAAGTCTTATCATATCTTTAATTATTTATATTGTAATACTATTTATTCATTAATGGCCGGATTCATTATCTGAATAGCTTGTCTCAGATACTTATAGTCAGGCAATGCCAAATATTCATATTCCATGTGGTAAGTTCCCACCCCCGCTTTTTTACCTTGACGCGGATTGAAACGGGCCATTCCTAACAATGAAGGCATCATTCTTCCTTTAGAATCCCGATATTCCGGATTTCCTCCCGTTGACCACAGACTTTCAAAATTCTCAGTAAAAATATACTGCTCCGGTTTCCACCCATTGGCATCAGCATTATCAAAACGATCTTGCAAATCACTATCTCCATAGGAGCTATAAGCCTGCACAATTCCATAGTCAAATAACTGAGCTAACCCTTCATTTAGGTGAAAAGGAACTCCGTCGATGGTAAGTAGTTTGCCTGTTCCTGAAGCCGGTCCTAGTTTTTCGCTCAGCTTTCTTACAAAAATCTCCATATTGTCCATGTGTCCAGGACCTGAAACCAACGGTCCCACTCCACCAAATCCTGGTTCATAGTCCAGATCTAAACCATCATAATCATATTTATCTAGGGAATCACATACTGCAAGCGCATAGGCTTCAATTCCTTCTTTAGTAACTTCAAATTCTTCCGGAATAGAATGTGCAAAAATGGTAAAGATCACTTTCATACCTTTCACTCTCCGAACATATTCCATATCAGCTTTCATTTCTGGAGTAATCTTATTATAATCTCCCCAAATAGAAATAATATCCATACTATCCGGTACATTAGCTAATCTTGTGGACATAGCCGGACCGGCAGCCGACCAGTTGCCAAACCACCCAAAGGCAATATAGTGATCTGTATTTCGATAAGCACGCAGATTTTCATAATATGCTTCCGGTTTTTCCGGAACTGTCTGGACAACACGTGCTTCCATTTCATTCTGTTCTTCACATGCTATAAATAAAGAACTTCCTGCCAGTACTGCCAGAATATATAAAATAAATTTCTTCATTTGATTCACTTCTTTATGAGTTACTAATTATTTTTTCTTATCCCACCATAGTTTAGTTCCACCTGTATCCGGACCACCTAATAGAGAAACGGCTCTCTGAACTTCAGCATTATTTCCATCATATTCTTGTTGCGGGAAAGTAACACGACGAATCTGAATTTCCGTATCAACTGCTCCATTGCTAAAATTATTGGCCACAGGCATTATTTTGGGATAACCAGTACGGCGGAACTCAGTCCATGCTTCTTGTCCTTCCGGATAGAGGGCAATCCATTTCTGCGTCAAGATACGCTCCAGATTTTCTTCTACAGAAGCCTTTTCATCATAAACAGGAGTTATTTCCGTACGAGCCGAATAACTGTTATTGCCAATAGGATCATCATATTTAGCGGGTTTAGCATCTTTATTCGTCAAGTAACTACCGATGTTTGCTTCCCATTCCGCAAATGAAGTACTAACACCTGTTTCATACAATCCTTTCGCATCCCCTTCCATATTCCATTTACGCAAAGCACCTTCCGCACGCAGGAAATATGCTTCAGCAGCACACATCCATTTCACTTTATTTGACGCCTCGATATTAGGAGTGGACAATTTCTGATACAATGTCTGGTCATCAATGATAATTCCATTACGAGCTCCATGATAATCACCACCTTCTAAAGTTGATTTATGAAAGTATTTGCCAATACGACCATCACTATATCCTTTAAGAAATGATTCCATGGTAGATCCCATACATGTTTCGTTATACATTGCCCAGATTACTCTCAAAGGATGATACACAACAATACCGTTTGCAGAATGCAACATTGCATTATCATCATTTTCCGTCATAACCCCGACACCTCTTGATGTACTGACAGCTTCCTCAGCATACTTTTGAGCATTAGTAGGATCAACATATACAATACGCATAGCCAATCTTAATTTTAAAGTATTGGCAAATTTAGCCCACTTAGTAATATTACCTTCATAAACCAAATCATACTTTTTTAATGGACGCGCATCAGGATTCTTCTCACAAAAATCTTCCAGAATATCAATGGCTTCATTCAAATCTTTAAAGAATGATTCATATATCTTGTCCTGAGCATCATAAGGAGTGGTCATCGCTCCATTCCCAAATTGAAAATACGGCAACGGACCATAATTATCCGTACAACGGTGCATAGCAGCAACTTTCAGCACTTGTGCTATCGCATAAGTCACAGGTTCTTTTTCTCTATTTTCTTCCGTGCAAACACGTTTCCAAGCAGGCATTATAGTAGTGAAAGCAATATTGAACATTACATCATTCCAATTGTCGAAATGTAAGTTATAAGTTGCATTATTAGAACAACCATTCCAGACACCAATAGCGCACAACTGACCGGAAAAGATATCTCCCGTCAGATTCTGAGCACGCTGATAAGCATTAGCTCCTTGATCACTGCACGGAATCATATCCAACTCCATAGAAGTAATAGCCGAGCCATAACGCAAGCCATCCATATCTAAGTAAGAATCAGGAACATTGTCGGGATTCATATTAAAATCTCTATAATTGCCCGTACATGCCGCTAATGTGAAAAGTCCCAATACTAATGCACTTTTCAACTTCATATATGTTTTCATCTTTTTCATTATTCTCTATTTTAGTATTAGAATTGGAATTTTAAGCTAAAACCAACATTACGCAAACTCGGTTGCATAAAAAAGTCGATACCCTGATAATAGGTTCCTGTAGAAGACGCCAGTTCAGGATCAAAAGGAGCCTTATGATAGAACATAAACAAATTCTTACCAATCAGAGATAATTTCACATTCTTCACTGCTCCTCTAAACCATTGATCGGGAAATGTGTATCCTAAAGTAGCTTCCCGCAGACGAACATTGGTTGCGCTATATGTATAGAATGCTAATAATCCGGTAGTACCACCACCAACTACAGAATAATATTTTTCAGTATTTACTTTCCCTCCATTCACCATTACGCCACCATTATCGCGAGCGTCAGCAGAAGCCTGAGAAGTACCAAAACGATCCATAAGCGCTTGTGTGGCAGAAACACAAATACCACCTAAACGTGCATCGATCAGGAAGCCAAGTGAAAATCCTTTATAGCTAAAAGTATTATTCCAACCAAAATTATATTTGGGAGCTGAATTTCCAGCTTTTATCCAGTTTTCACTATCCGCCTGAACAGAACCATCCTGAGGATTTACATATATATAGCCTTGATGATCTGTCTTCAAGCCTTGGACGTAAATATCTCCAATACTTCCGCCTTCTTCAATTCTTTGTTTGTAAGTTCCCATTGTCACGATGTCCATATAAGGAAGAATGACTCGCTCATTCGTGATAGGATTACGTGCCGATTCACTCAATAATTCTTTAATTTTATTCCGATTCATGGTGAAGGTTAAGGTGGAATTCCAGTTCACCTGACCTAACTTTTCTTTATATCCCAGCATGGCTTCAACACCCCAGTTTTTCACTTTACCACTGTTTACATGATATTCTTTATAACCCGTACTGGGAGCAGCATCCAGAGTAAAGAACTGGTTATAGGTATTTGAGCTATAATAGGTAACATCCAAGTTAATCTTATCTTTGAATAAACGGATATTAGCACCTACCTCAAATGCCTTGGTACGTTCCGGTTTTAAACCTGTTGCCGGGAGTGACGGCAGATCTTCTATTTTGCCACGGATAATCTTATAGGATAAAGAAGACACATAGGGCTTTGGAGCATTACCTACCTCGCTATAAGAAGCACGCAATTTCATGAATGAGATCGGTGTTTTGCTTAAATCAAATATCTCTGTCGGCACAAAAGATAAACCGACCGACGGGTAAAAATATCCTTTTTTCTCATTAGATGTGAAGGCAAAAGTAGAAGCCCAGTCGTTACGTCCGGTTACATCTAAAAACAGAGCACTCTTATAACTGAATTGCACAGTTGCAAAAGCGGACTGCGAATTATAATGAACTCCTGTTCCGCCCAACATATTTGTTTCTGCATCATTACGGTCAATATTTTCTACAGTAAACAAGTTGGGAACAGTGACCAAGTTACCTTCAAATCCGGTAACATCACCCATAATTTCATCTGTCACACTTCCTCCGATATTCGCATTTACTCCCCATATACCGAACTTCTTATCTATATTCAGAATAGCATCCGCATAAAAGTTCTTATATTGAGTACGCATCTTCTGGTAGTTACCATAATCTGAAGCAAATAATTTGTCGGAAGATGCACTGATCTTTCGGGTATACGTATCTTCGCTATTATCAACACGCAAACGACCGGTTGCTCTCATCCAACTAGTTATCTTCCAGTTCAGACTACCTGTAAACATATAGCGTTGTTTATTATTATTAAAGAACTCACGATTCACAATCCACCACGGGTTTTGCATAGCTAAATTCTTATTCCCATAAGGCCAGAATTGAGTATTAAAATTACGTTCGGCATTATAGTGCTCGTATGTCTTATACTTTTCAATATCATCACTGGGAGGGAATAAATACAAAGGAACCAACGGATTGTGAGCTTGTCCCTGAGATATCATATTTTGATTATTCTGAATAATGTAGGACGCACTCATATCAAGAGTTAATCTATCTTTTATGAGCTCAGTCGTATTTCTTAAGGTAAAATTATAACGGTTATATTTATTATTAGGAATGATACCTGCTGCATTAATAGATGAAGCGGAAAAATAGGTCTGATTTCTATCTGTTCCAGAAGTTACGCTTAATGAATTAGTTTCAGTAAAACCCGTCTGAAAGAAATCCTGTGGGTCATAAGATGAAGGGGTAGCCAGTTTATTTCCCCAGCTCTCAAATACACCTTCCTTTTTACGTCCATAGGTATTTTGAAATTTAGGCATTACGAACGGCATCAAAAACTGAGTATCATTTGAATAAGATACACTTAACTTTCCCTCAGTACCCTTTTTCGTAGTAATCAATACAACACCATTTGCACCAGCCGCTCCATACAAAGCTGCCGCTGCAGCACCCGTAAGCACAGACATGGTTTCTATATCATCCGGATTAAGACTGGATATACCGTCACTATCACCGCCATCCGGCACTTCAAAAGAACCCATCGGCTGCTCTGAACGCATAGATGATAATGGAATACCATCTACTACATACAAAGCATTGTTATCTCCGAATAATGATTTTGTACCACGCATTACTACACGTGTAGAACCACCAATGCCATTCGCACTTTGATTGATAGTCACACCTGCTATTTTACCTTGCAGGCTAGTAACGAAACTGGCATCCTTAACTCCTGTGATTGCATCACTCTTTAACTCCTGTACATTGTATGTCAATGCTTTTGCTTCTCTTTTGATACCTAGAGCAGTCACAACAACCTCACTCAGGACTTTGTTATCTTCCTGAAGAATAATATTCAATGGTTGATTACCAGTCACCTTAACTGTCTGTGGCATATATCCTACGTAAGAGAATTCGATAGATTCACCTATCTTAACCTGAATAATAAAATTACCATCAATATCAGTGATAGTGCCGGAAGCTCCTTGTGCTTTAACATTCACACCAATCAAAGGCTCTCCGCCAGCATCCTTAACAATACCTTTCAGCAGAATCTTATTATCACTCTGATCTGCCACATTGAGCTTCTGAGTTGACAAAATGATTTGTTTATCTACCATTGTATAAGTGACATTGGTACCACGAAATATATCATCAAGAATATCCAGAATCTTACCAGACTTATTACTGACTGAAACAATCCGGTTTGTCTGAATTGTTTTATCATTATACAGGAATACATAATCGGATGATTCTTCTATCTTGTTCAGAACTTGCTCTATGGAAGCATTAGACATCGAGATGACAACCCCTATTTTTTGGGCATATCCATTCTCGGCAGAAAGCTGCAAAACTACAGCAAAAAGTAGTACCAGACTGATCCTCATAATTAAAGGAAGTTTTAGATTTAAAGCATATTTAGGATATAATGCAATAAATGAATGATTTTTTTTCATACATTTGCGGTTAACTAAAGTTTATTACTTAATGAACTATGGTTTGATTTCCGGTTAGCGTTTGCGAGACTCTGTACCGTGAATCTGAAAATTCAGGGGAAGACAGCTGTTGGTAGCAGCTTTCTTCCTTTTTTAATAATTCTGTATTATATCATAGGCTACTCTCTTTTAAAAAGGTTACTAATATAAATCTACTATTATTCTTTTCTTTGTAAATGTATCATCTGCCTGCTGTACAGCCTCTTCCGTTTTCCACTTCAATGCAGCAGATTTAGCCAGATAATCCAATATTTGTGGTAAAGTTTCATTCCGGAACGTAGCCCGATATTTATATTCCTTACCTGATTTATTATTAAACTGAATATCTACATTGAAATGCCTCGACAAACGCTTAAAGATATCATTCAATGAGGCATTGCGGAATATCAGCTTGCCTTCCTTCCAAGCTACTTTTTCGTAGACATCTACTTTATTTTTTATCAACTTCTTACTCTGTTTGTCATAAAGCAACTGCTCTCCAGGCATTAACTGTATAATAGTACTCCGGTCGGGAGCTATCACGTTTACTTTACCTTTTTCCAGTACTGTTTCAATATTACTGTCGTCTTCATAAGCAGCTACATTAAATTTAGTACCATATACATACACACTAAGTCCACTGGGAGTATTTACATAAAAAGGACGTTTATGATCTGCCTGCACCTCAAAATAGGCTTCTCCTTTCAGAGTCACATTACGGTTTTCCTTATGAAAAACAGTCGGATAACGTAATGTACTGCCGCCATTCAGCCATACTACAGAATGATCCGGAAGTTCATAATGTATCACTGAACCTGTAGCTGCTGTTACTTCTGCATATTTTTCATCAAGCTCCGGTTCATGAAAATACAAATATCCTAAAACTAATGAAGTTATCAACAATGGCAAAGTCAAAAATGCAGCATACCGCATTATCAGACTATACACCTGTTTTCTCCGATTAGCTTTCATCTTCATCTGTGCCTGATGATAAGCGCCCAATACATCAATGGACTCCATTTCTTTAATATCATCTCCCAGTGCCTGTGCTTTGCGGAGCAGTGATTCCGGATTCATATTTTCTATATTCTCTTTCAAAATCTTATCTTTTAATTGCAATTACATCTATAATACAAATGAGCTTATTGAAAAGGGACAGGCAAATCAAACTTTTTTTTATTTTTTTTCAACCAGGCCAAATTGAAGTGATAATACTATCTGAAAACAAAAAAAAGAGTAGGAAAATTAGGCTTTGATAGTTATCTTATTATATATTTGCAGTGAAATGAAAAACCACAGAATCTCTAAATAATGAAAATATTTTTTTCCGCACAGACTAAAGAACGGGCTTTCAAGCAACTTTATGAGGAATATTACGCCCCATTTTGTTTGTATGCCAAAAGGTTTGTTGACGATAAAGAAACACGTGAGGACATCGTTTCGGATGTATTCACTTCATTATGGGATAAACTGGATACTGACTCTTTTGATCTTCAATCGAACACTGCATTAGCTTACATTAAAATGTGTGTGAAAAACAACTGCCTGAATTTCTTGAAACATCAGGAATATGAATGGAGCTATGCGGAAAATATTAAGAAGAAAACTCCAATTTACGAAACAGAACCGGATAGTATATATACTCTTGATGAACTATACAGAATGTTGTATGAAACATTGGACAAACTTCCGGAAAACTATCGTACAGTATTTATGAAAAGCTTCTTTGAAGGCAAAACGCATGTAGAAATTGCAGAAGAGATGAATCTCAGTGTGAAATCCATCAACCGTTACAAGCAAAAGACAATGGAACTTTTACGGGAAGAACTGAAAGATTATTTGCCGTTGTTATTTCTGTTATTCTATCGCACATAACAGTCTCTCCTTATCATCACACACTAACTATTACTTGTCAGTCCGGAAAGTATTAACAGTAAAGTTGCTATCGACTAATAGCAAACTTGCAAACCCTTATATATAAAGTTATTTTTGACTAATCATAAACTATAAATGCAAGCTTCGTTTTTATAATCAAAGGTTGCATTTATAAAAATGAAACTTGCAATTATATAATCAAAGCTTGCAATTAAAGTTTATAATAGGCGAAACACAAGTTTACTATTAACCCAAAACAAGTTTACCTATAATGAAGCATAACTTTACTATTAATGATTCAAGCGTAAAATAGCAGTAGATTGTTATACAACTGCTATGAGAAATAACAAGAATGAGTATGAGAAATGCCTGTTTTTAGAGACAGAGCACAGGAAAAGTATGAGAAATGCCAACTTTTAAAAGTATTTCTCATATTCTATTACATTATGTTTCAACAGGTTGACTTATATTCATGAGAATATGAGAAATAGAATTGCCAAATCACTCTGGGGGGGGGGAGGCTCCCTAAGTTCCTTAATTTACAAGTTCACTAGTTTTACCGGGAACCTCAACTACATTGCATCATCATGTAGTTCTATGGATGGGAACTGATGCGAATGGGAAAGGTATGATGCTGCCAAAGTGCGGCAGCCGACCCGGTCTATTTTGCCGTTTTCCGTCTGTGGAATAGATTCTGTAATAAAAATATGTTTGGGACGATAGTATGGTTCCAATGTTGTCTGCAACTTATTTTCTAGCTCTCTCGTATCCAATTGTCCCACTATCAATAAAGTGACAGCCTGCCCTAAGCGCTGATCCGGAACTGAAGTAATGACAAAGGACGCAGGAATAAACGGGCGAAGTAACTTCTCCATCTCTTCTGCTTGAATCTTAATTCCTCCACTGTTAATCACATTATCTTTCCGGCCTAGAATCATAAAACTTCCATCGGGATAAATACGTGCAATGTCATTGGTCTGCAATGTTTCGTCACATACCAAAGGGGCATCGATGATTAATGTATTCTCTGCAGATAAAGACAATCTTACTGAAGGAAATGGATAATAATGTTCTGAAGCCGATGCTCCATTCAGACGACGAAGGGCAATATGCGACAAGGTTTCAGTCATGCCATAAGTGGAATAAACGGTAGTCGGAAGATATTTTATCTCCGTTTCCAGAGCCTCATCAACGGCTCCGCCTCCTATAATCAGAATATCCGTTTGCTTTAATCGCTCTTTTTCTTCGGGAACCTGCAACGTGTTATAAACTTGCAATGGGACCATTGCCACAAATCTCAAAGGTTCTTTTATATCCGCCAACGGATGACCGGAAGCAGGACGAACAATCAGGTTCAAACCTGCAACCAATGAACGTACGACCACCATCATCGCACCGATATAACGAAGATTCATGCATAATAATGCCGACTCACCTTTCTTCAAATTCAGAAATTCACAAGTCAGACGTGCACTTTGCATCATTTGATCCTTGCGTACCATCAGTTCTTTAGGTATACCCGTGGAGCCCGATGTATGAACAGTAATGACGGGAGAATCGTTAAACCATTCGTTCAGGAAAAGATATAAATCCCAACTTGCAGGAGAATGAGCCTCCGCTCCTCCTGCTATTAATCGGCTTATATCCTCAAAAGCATATTCTTTTCCTTCCAGTAACAAGCGTTGTTGTTTTCGATCAAATATCATCGGAATATCCTTTAACACCATCATTTACAAAACCACAGGCAATCTTTTCTTATTTCAAGAGGCACTTCCACGTTGTCTGTAAAGAGCAATCCTGTTCCCAGTCCCTGTGGCAACGGATTGCTGAATGTTGCACACCACTGGGCAATAGCATTCAGACCAATGTTTGATTCCAGAGCGGAAGTTATCCACCATCCGATCTGTTGTTTTTCAGCTTCGGTAATCCATTCGTCTCCTCCGCATATACCTCCATGAAGGGAGGGTTTAATAACGATATATTGCGGACGGATTGTTGAAAGCAGTTCCTGTTTCCTTTCCAGCGTGTTGCATCCTATCAGTTCTTCATCCAAAGCAATCGCTAATGGAGATTCGGCAGCAAGCCGAGCCATTTCCTCCCATTGTCCGGCACGGATTGGCTGTTCGATAGAATGTAAATCAAACTCGGACAGACGCTTCAGTTTTTCCATTGCATCCACGGGCGAGAAAGCACCATTTGCATCTACACGCAACTCTATTTCTTTAGAAGAGAAATGCGTGCGAATATGACGCAGTAGTGTCAACTCTTCCTCAAAATTGATGGCACCTATCTTTAACTTGATGCAACGAAATCCGGCTTCCATCTTTTTCTCAATTTGGGATAACATATTTTGAAAATCTCCCATCCAAATAAGGCCGTTAATCGGAATACCAACTTCTCCACGTGAGAAAGCCGTATCGCACAATGCCCAATCGCCTGCAAAGAAATGCCGGATAGCCATTTCCAGCCCAAACAAGATGGAAGGGTAATCGCACAAGCCATCCATATCCAGCTTTCCTTGTTCTTTCTCTACCTGACGGCAGGCTTTCACTAATATATCTTCGTAATCAGGAAGATCATCACAACTCAAAGCCGGTAAAGGTGCACACTCCCCTATTCCCACGCGACCCGGAAAATCAGGAGAAGTGAAATGAAGATACCAGACTTTACGCGTAGTATATGTTCCTCGGGAAGTTCCTGCAGGCTGTTTGAAATGAAGCAACCGGGGAATAATTTCTATTTTACAATTCATAGTGAATTATTTTTCAGTTCACCGCAGAGTTATACAGAATTTAGTTCTTTCTTCAGAGCAAGACTGTAAGAGATATGACTTACAAAACGCTGCGTTAGTCTGTGAAACTCTGTGGTGAAGCCGATTTAAGGGAATTTCGGATATTGTTTGAAGTTCGGTTTACGTTTCTCCAGAAACGCATTCTTTCCTTCCTGTGCTTCATCAGTCAGGTAATAGAGCAACGTTGCGTCACCTGCCAATTCCTGAATACCTGCCTGACCATCCAGTTCGGCATTCAATCCTGCTTTAATCATGCGCAAAGCCAACGGACTAAGTAACATCATTTCTTCTGCCCACTGCACATATTCATCCTCCAACTGTTCCAAGGGAACTACTTTATTCACTAATCCCATGTCCAATGCTTCTTGTGCATTATACTTCCGGCAGAGGAACCAGATTTCGCGCGCTTTCTTCTGCCCCACTACACGTGCCAGATAAGACGCACCGAACCCGGCATCAAAGCTACCTACACGAGGACCTGTCTGACCGAAAATAGCATTTTCCGACGCAATGGACAAATCACATACCACATGAAGCACATGTCCGCCACCAATAGCAAAACCGTTCACGGCAGCAATCACCGGTTTCGGGATGCTGCGAATCTGCTTTTGCACATCCAATACACTAAGACGAGGCACACCGTCTTTTCCGATATATCCGCCACGTCCTTTCACATTCTGGTCGCCGCCCGAACAAAATGCCTTATCACCGGCTCCGGTAATCACAATCACATCAATATCCGCTTCTTCACGGCAGATGCGCAATGCGTCACTCATTTCAGCAGTAGTTGTCGGAGTAAACGCATTCCGATAGCGTTCACGGTTGATCGTGATACGGGCAATTCCATTATAATAATCAAAAAGAATATCGTCGTATTCTCTGATGGTTGTCCACTCTCTTTGTGTTGACATAATCTATTTTTGTTTTAATTGATGATAATAATTTTTCAACATGCGCGCGTCCTTGTTTTTGTTGGTAAACACCTCCAAGAGCACAGGCTGCTCCATAGCTTCCGGTTGAGTGAAAGTTTTCATCGCTTCAGCCAGTTCTTCGTCATTTTGCGCTTGCAGATAAAGAAACCCACGCTCTTCTGCCCAACCTTTGGCCGACGTTTTATGGACTGCCGCAATAAATTTATGCGAAGTACCCGACATATCCAACCCCGGCAAGGTATGGAAAATCTCTCCTCCTCCATTATTTAACAGAAGGATACGCAGATTGGAGCGAACGTTGACATTCCACAACGCATTCATATCATAAAAGAAGCTCAAATCTCCGATAGCTATAAAGTTCAGTTTGTCGGAAGCTGCCGCATAACCGACAGCCGTAGACAGCGAGCCTTCAATACCGTTTGTTCCCCGGTTGCAACAAACTTCAATCGTAGAAGGAATTGAGTATAATTGCGCATAGCGCACCACCGAACTGTTTGCCAGATGCAACGCACATGACTCCGGCAAGGCTTTCAATAACGTACCGACGGCAGACATTTCCGAATAAGCAAACTCCGGTTCGGGAATGATCTTGCAATAGTTTTCCCACACACGGGGATATTCAGGAGTCCGATTGTCCAACAAACTGGCTATCTTCTCCAGAAACTCGAACGGGTCCATTTCGATCACCGTAGTTAATGAGCCGTACAAATCGACCACCTCACCGTCCGGCGATACGTGCCAATGTTCTTTAGGCGGATGCTGACGGAGAAACTTCTTCAGCCGTTTGGAAACGACATGTCCTCCATAAGTAATCAGCAACTCCGGAACCATCTGGCCGACCTTCTCTTCGGGCATGGCATAAAGCGCCGCATCAAAGTTCTTTACCGGAATACCGGGAACTGTCTGGTTGCCGATATGTTCCGTCAACCAGGCAAAATGTTTATATAATAACTTGATATATCTTTTTTCAAACAGATAGATAAGATTCATCTGACCGATGATAATCATACGCTTCTGGTATTTATTCATCCGATCGACCAAATCGTTATAATCACGATCGTAGACGTTCAACCCCTGATAACGGGTAATGACACGCACTTCAGGAAGCGAATCAACCGTAAACTGGAACAACGGTTCAGAAATAGGGACATTGATATGTACCGGTCCTTTTCCATGATGGTTCGTTTCCAGCAAAGCTTCATTCACCAGACGATTGCAATACCATTCATCTTCTTCCGTATGAATCTCCGGAAGGTTTACCGACTTCTTAACTAATGTCTGAAATACGCCTGGTTGTGGTACTGTCTGTCCATCCATCTGCCCGATCCAGGCAGCGGGACGATCCGCAGAAATAATGACCAGAGGAACATTTTGATAAAATGCTTCTGCCACAGCCGGATGAAGGTTTAATAATGCAGTACCGGAAGTGCAACAGACAGCTGCGGGCTTACCACCATTCAACGCAAGACCGATGGCAAAATAGCCGGCACTCCGTTCATCCGTCACCGGATAGCAGGTAAAATTCGGATGGTTAGACAAAGTATGTACTATGGGCGTATTCCGACTACCCGGACACAACACAACCTTAGTAATCCCATGCGCCTCGAGCAACGCAACCAACTGGAGTATGTTCTTCTTGTCTGTATACATGATGATAATTATTAGTAGTTTATGATTTTAAAGGAGGCACTGCAATCAGCCGTTTGATAGTTTGCAACTTCTTCTCCGTTTCCAGCCATTCGTCATTCAATTCCGAAGAGGCCAATAATCCACCGCCGGCATAAAGAGTAAGTTGTTTATCTTCGATATGCATACAGCGTAAGTTTACATAGATGTCTGTTCGTCCTTCCGGATCGAGCCATCCGATAAAGCCGGAGTAATAGCGGCGGTCGTAACCTTCATTCTGCAAAATAAACTGATAGGCTTCTTCCTTCGGCAAGCCGCATACGGCAGGTGTCGGATGCAAAACTTTCAGAAGGTCTCCCAAACCTTTATTATCTTTCAAAGAAAAACGGAAATCAGTTTTTAAATGTGACAAAGCACCGGCATAAGCAGGATATGGCCCGTTTTCCGTAGAATGAATATCCAGTGAAAGAAGCTGCCGACGGATATAAGAAGCAACATAATCTTGTTCTTTCCGGTTCTTTTCATCCCATACTTGCGGCAATCTGCCATCTTGCAAAGGCTGTGTTCCGGCTAGTGCAACCGTATGCCATTCGTCTTTCTCACCTGATAAAATGATTTCGGGAGTACTTCCCAGCCAGATGCCCGTCTGCGGAGTATAACATAAGTAAATATACGAATGAATATAACGTTTACAAGCCGCCCGAAAGATGGACAAAGGAGAAAAATCCGCAACTTTATCAACTGTAAGATGACGGGAAAGCACTAGTTTATCAAACGTCCTGTCACGTAACGCATTTATAAAGGTATGAAAGCATGCCGCATATTCTTCCGTAGAAGAAGTCAGAAATGATTCTTGTCCTTGCAGGCGCAAGGCTATCTCCCGATCTTCTTCCGTATCATCATCCACGGGTAAAGGCTGCCCCCACTGATCGGGTTGAATCAACACAACCGGACATGACTCACTCACCTGAAACGGAGCAATTACAAATCCTCTCTGTCCATTCAGTTCTTTCAAATCGTATATCAAACGGACCGCTCCTTCCGCCTGCGTCAACAGACGGGGAACTTTCTCTCCGGGAATACGGTAAACAGCAAACGGCTGCTTCCGCTGAATAAATGCATCAATAGTTGTCAAGTTACTTATTTCTTCGTCGGTCATCTCTTTTTCATCACACTGTTGACT
>OGYS01000851.1_pt1 | contig 19348 bp, 8 predicted proteins | sample 1576611 | NCBI WGS metagenome assembly OGYS01 (sample SAMEA3541571, study PRJEB24748) | human gut metagenome | biome: human gut; feature: human-associated habitat; material: faeces | place: China | collected 2012
CAGTGAATAGAAAGACAAATGCCACGAAGGTTGTGTAGCATCATCCGGATTTCCGATACCGAAACCGATAACCAATAGGCCGAATCCCACCACAATACCATCTACCAGCAGTATCGCCTTTGAAAAACGTATATGGCAATATTTCTGCAATATCATCGCCACAATATCCGTACCTCCTGTAGTAGCCCGGCTACGCACTACAATACCACAGCCTATACCGATAACCACCGCACCAATCACAGAAGTCAGCATCAAATGGTCGGACATATTCAGACTGCCACCCAGCAACTGTGTAGGGTCCAACTGATGGAGCGCTTCTTCAGAAGGATAGGAGAGGAGAGACAGCACATTCATGGCAAGCGGAGTGAATAGTGCCGCCACGATAGTACGTGCTCCCAATTTTGCTCCCAGTACCAGCACGGAAATGATAAGCAAAGGAATATCAAACATATAACCGAAAGTACCTACCTGAATAGAAGGGAACAGATTATGAAGCACAATACTGGCTCCATACACCCCGCCAGGAACAAGATTATAAGGATTGATAAAGTAAACAAAACCTGCTGCCAGAATAGTACAACCTACAAAAATGCCTATCCATGAAGATATTATCTTTTTCATATCGATATGATTTATATATATTCAGCAAATATACAAAAAATAAGAAAAGACACCAACTGTACAGCAAGTTTTCCACATACAACCGATATGTGTTGAATACATGGTTAACAAAAAGGATAAATTAGGAGATAAAGCATTAATTTACAATGAATGAAGTGGTTGATTATAAAAATAAACCACTGTTCATAAAATCTCTCATCATACCTATATAGAACTAGTTTATTGGAGCTATAGATGCAACACGCTGGATCTATAGATGCACCGTGTTCGATCTATAGCTCCAACAAACCCGATATATTGACAGCTTATTAACAGCCCTGTTATTATCTCAGTTTCTTGAATAAATCCCAAATAACAATACCCTCCAATTTTCCGGCAGGGAAAGAGTTGGCTTTCAGAGAGCCTTTACGTCCGTCAATCGTAATTAACTGCGTTTTGTATTCTTTGTGAGCAGTAGCAGAGTTGATGTAGAACTTGGCAGGATTGCTTGAGTCTTTGCTCTTGAAAGTCACTTTCTGCTTGCCTCTACCAACGTACAGTGCATCTTTGAACTTCAATGTATATTCTTTGCCGTCTACGGTCACGATTCCTTCGCCACCTACGTTGATAACCCCCAGTTCGCGGCGTTCAAGGAAAAACTTAGCTTTCAGCGGATCGATTGTTTCCAGTACCAGTTCTTTTGTTGTAGGCACGGCACCACCGAAGATAAAACGGTCGTACATAGAATAAGTAACGTTGATTTCGTTCGGAACCATTACTTTTTCCATCAGGAAGCTACTGCGCAAGCGGTTAGTATCATACGTTTTCACGTCTTGCGGGCTGCAAGCCACTTGCATCTTGTAATTCACCTGGGCGGAGGCAGACATTGCTGCGATACCCAACATCATTGCAATTGCTAATTTTTTCATCTTTCGAGTTTTTTATTGAGTTATATATTATATACCACTTATTATTATCAGTTAAAGGCTTTTCGACTTATTCCTTATTACTGTTCAATGCGTTCTTTGCGTCGTTTCTAGTCATGCGGATACGGTTGTAGATAGCCATTCCGAGTGCCAGTGCCACGAGGATGGCAGGGCCGATAATCTTCAGACTGTAAGTAAGGTGGAAGATACCCCAGCAGAAGAGACTGGAAGCAAAGTCAAGTGCGCCGCCTTCAAAGCCCGCAGGGATATTTACTGTCGGGTCACCTGTTGCTTCGTATACATCTTTAGCAGCCAGTGTGAAGAAGCCTGCCAGTCCTGTTACGAAATACAGACCTACAATCAATGCTACCAGGCCGATAATAAATGATTTCACTACGTTACCTTTTGTAATAGGCAGAATCATCGGGAACAGGTAGAACATACCTGCCAGAGAAGCCAGCGGTAAGAAACGGTTGCCCGGAAGGATAACAGCCAGGAAGATAGTGACAGGGATCAACAGCAGAGATACCACCAGGGTAGTCGGGTGACCGATAACCAGTGCAGGGCTCATACCGATGCTCAAACCGGTGTTATTCTTATATTTCTTAGCAATCAGTTCGCGGGTAGCGTCAGAGATCGGTTTCAAACCTTCGATAAAGAGGCTGGTGATACGTGGAATCAATTCCATCACCGCACCCATCTTGATACCCAGTCCTAAAATGCCCGGAATATTATCCAATACTTCTTTCCAGCTGGCACAACCCAATGCGCCGATACCGCAACCGATTACGATACCCAAGAACAGCGGTTCACCCATCAATCCGAATTTCTTTTTCATACCTTCAGAATCGATATTCAGCTTGTCGAATCCCGGAATTTTATCCAATAGTTTATTGATTACAATAGCAAACGGAACGAAACTTTGGCAGAACGGTTGAGGAATAGAGATACCGTCCATTTTATCATAGAACTTCTGGAAAGCAGGAGCAGTCATATCAGCCATTACCAGTGTAATGATGTAACAGATGATGGCAGCGAAGAATCCCCAATAGATATTGTCGGAAGCAAAGTAGACGATAGCACCGATAAATGCGAAGTGCCAATAGTTCCAAAGGTCGATATTAACGGTACGGGTTGTTTTGGTAAGCAACATTAATAAGTTAACTCCCAAGCAAACAGGGATGATGAAAGCACCGACTGAAGTGTTGTAAGCTACCGCCGCAGCAGAAGGCCAACCCATGTCGAAAATTCCCAATTCCAATCCGTAGATTTCAACCATTTTACTTAATGCCGGACCCAGACTGCTGGTGAGCAATGCCGTCACTACTGATAAACCAACGAAACCGACACCAACCAACAAACCGCTCTTCAGCGCTTTGGGAAGTTTAATACCGATACATACTCCTAAAATCGTGAAAATGATTGGCATCATTACTGCCGCTCCAAGACCGATAATGTACTTAAATACTTCTTCCATTCTGTTCTATTTTTTCTCTGTTTTAATGATAAATTACCTGTGTTTCCCCAGAGGGTATTAGTTGTAAACCGTGCCAAAAGTAAGACCTTTTTTGCTTTCTTCCAAAACGAAACTCTTAATTTATGAGATATTGCATCAAAAATGGACATTTTTGACGTTTGCGTGCACAAAATTAGTCGTTTCCGTGCACGAAAAACAAAAAATGCACCTACTTGACTAAAAAATCCCACTGGGTTTGGAGGAAAAACACTACTTTCGTACCGTGAAAAAAGACTATGTTGAATCCTTAAAATAACAAACCATGAGACGAACTCCTTTTTATAATTTTTTTATAGTGGCTTTATTGGTTACAATGACCGCTTCCGTATCGGCACAACAGGTAGACAGCAAACTTCCCTGGTCTGTGCGACTGACTGAATCGGAAATGATCCGTTACCCCGAATCCTGGCAGCTCGACTTTCAGCCGAAACTGAAGTGGGATTATTGCCACGGACTTGAACTGGGAGCCATGCTCGATGTGTACGACGCTTATGGCGACAAGAAAATTCGCGATTACGCCATCGCGTATGCGGATACAATGGTGCACGAAGACGGAAGCATTACCGCTTATAAATTAACCGATTACAGTCTCGACCGTATCAACTCCGGAAAAATCCTTTTCCGTATCTATGAGCAGACCAAGAATCCTAAATATAAGAAAGCGCTCGACCTGCTTTATAGCCAGTTTGAAGGACAACCCCGTAATGAGGACGGTGGTTTTTGGCATAAAAAGATTTATCCCCACCAAATGTGGCTGGACGGAATTTACATGGGAGCTCCTTTCTACGCGGAATATGCATTCCGTAATAATCTTCCGCAGGACTATGCAGATGTAATCAACCAGTTTGTCACTTGTGCCCGTCATACGTACGATCCTAAAAATGGTCTTTATCGTCATGCGTGCGATGTAAGCCGCACCGAACGTTGGGCGGACCCGGTGACCGGACAGTCGAAACATACGTGGGGACGTGCAATGGGATGGTATGCGATGGCATTGGTGGATGTGCTCGAATTTATTCCGCAACATGAAGCCGGAAGAGATTCCCTGCTTGATATATTGAATAATGTAGCTGTGCAGGTGAAGAAACTTCAGGACCCGAAGACCGGAGGATGGTATCAGGTGATGGACCGGAGTGGTGATAAAGGTAATTACGTAGAATCTTCCTGTTCCGCTATGTTCATTTATTCGCTCTTTAAGGCTGTTCGTCTGGGATATATTGATAAGTCTTATCTGGATGTGGCATTGAAAGGCTACAAAGGATTCCTGGATAATTTTATCGAAGTGGACAAGAACGGATTGGTAACCATCACCAAGGCTTGTGCAGTGGCAGGATTGGGAGGAAAGGTCTATCGTTCCGGCGATTATGACTATTATATTAATGAAACTATCCGCAATAACGATCCTAAAGCCGTAGGACCTTTTATTATGGCTAGCTTGGAATACGAACGTTTACAAAAGTAATTTCCGACAATGAAAAGGACTATTTTTAAAGGAATGATGTGTTTGCTTCTACTGGGTGTGGGAGCAACATCTGTTTATGCACAACAACAGCAACGCAAAGACACATTAGTCGTGGCACGCGACGGGACAGGGGAGTATCGTAACATTCAGGAAGCCGTGGAAGCTGTCCGCGCTTTTATGGATTATACGGTGACGATCTATATTAAGAATGGTATATACAAAGAAAAGCTGGTCATTCCTTCCTGGGTGAAGAATGTGCAATTAGTGGGCGAAAGCGCAGAAAAAACGATTATCACTTACGATGACCATGCCAATATCAATAAGATGGGTACTTTCCGCACCTATACGGTAAAAGTGGAGGGAAATGACATCACTTTCAAAGACCTGACGATTGAAAATAATGCGGCTCCACTGGGGCAAGCGGTAGCTCTTCACACCGAAGGTGACAGACTGATGTTTGTCAACTGTCGTTTCTTGGGAAATCAGGATACTATTTATACAGGAACCGAAGGAGCGCGTCTCTTATTCACAAATTGCTATATCGAGGGAACTACCGATTTTATTTTTGGTCCTTCCACCGCTCTATTCGAATATTGCGAACTGCATAGTAAACGTGATTCGTATATCACTGCCGCTTCCACTCCTCAAAGTGAAGAATTCGGTTATGTATTTAAAAACTGTAAGCTGACAGCCGCTCCGGGAGTGAAAAAAGTATATTTGGGTCGTCCGTGGCGTCCTTATGCGGCAACGGTCTTTATCAATTGTGAGTTTGGTAATCATATCCGTCCCGAAGGATGGCACAATTGGAAGAATCCGGAGAACGAAAAGACAGCCCGTTATGCCGAATTCGGAAATACGGGTGCGGGTGCAGATACTTCCGGGCGTGTGGCATGGGCTAAACAGTTGACAAATAAGGAGGCAATGAAGTATACTCCGCAAAATATCTTTAAGGAAAGCAGTAATTGGTATCCCTATAAATAAAAACACGTAGGGTTTCCGACTGTTTATGTAGCTTGAAATTTTTGTTTCCGGGCTTGGCTCTTTGCTTTCCCTAGCTTGAAACTCCCGTTCCAAGGCAGGAAACTGCAGTTTCCCTATGTGGGAACTGTCGTTTCTCTACGTGGAAACTAGCGTTTCTTCCCGGGGAAACTGTAGTTCCTATGCGTGGAAACTGAATTTGCCTGCGTGCAAAACAGGATTATATAAGGTGTTGCAGATAAACATCTGCAACGGTATCTGCAACAGTATCTGCAACGCTGCAATCAGTTGATTGCAAGTAAGATACAAGCAAAACGTTGCAGGTGGCAGATAAAAACAAAAAATAAAACTCGTAGGAGGGGATGAAGAATATGAAAACACTTAGGGTTAAAATGGTAGGGCTACTTGCAACGGCTCTTATTCTTTTTTCTGCATTTCGTGCAGACAAACCGGTCATCACTATCTTTATGATAGGTGATTCGACAATGGCTAACAAGAAAATAGACGGAGGAAATCCCGAACGTGGTTGGGGAATGGTACTTCCCGGATTCTTCTCCGAAGACATACGGATAGACAATCATGCCGCCAACGGTCGAAGTTCCAAGAGCTTCATTAGCGAAGGACGCTGGGAAAAAGTAATTTCTAAAGTGAAAAAAGGAGATTATGTCTTTATCCAGTTCGGCCATAATGATGAGAAAGCAGACTCTACCCGTCACACCGATCCGGGTAGTACTTTTGATGAAAATCTTCGTCGGTATGTGAATGAAACCCGCGCCAAAGGTGGAATTCCGGTGTTGTTCAACTCTATCGTCCGTCGAAACTTCGTACAGCCGAAGGATGCTGCCATCGCAAAAGATGTCCGCCGCACACCGGGGGAAAAGGAACAACCGAAAGAAGGAACCGTTTTGTTCGATACGCATGGTGCCTATCTGGATGCTCCCCGTAATGTGGCAAAGGAACTGGGAGTGACTTTCATCGACATGAACAAAATCACCCACGACTTGGTGCAGGGACTTGGACCTGTAGAATCAAAGAAACTATTCATGTTTGTCGAACCCAATCAGGTGCCGGCTTTCCCGAAAGGTCGTGAAGACAATACTCATTTAAACGTATACGGAGCACGAACAATTGCCGGACTGGCAGTAGATGCTATCGGCAAGGAAATTCCGGAACTGGCGAAATATATCCGTCAATTCGATTATGTAGTGGCCCAAGACGGTAGCGGTGATTTCTTTACCGTGCAGGAAGCTATCAATGCTGTTCCCGATTTTCGCAAAGACGTCCGTACCACTATCCTGATTCGTAAAGGAACTTATAAAGAGAAGCTCATCATCCCCGAATCCAAGATTAATATCTCTTTGATTGGAGAAGACGGTGCGATACTGACTTATGACGGTTTTGCAAACAAGAAAAATGTATTCGGCGAGAACATGGGAACTTCCGGTTCGTCCAGCTGTTACATCTACGCCCCCGATTTTTATGCGGAGAATATCACATTCGAGAACTCATCAGGTCCCGTAGGACAGGCAGTTGCCTGCTTTGTGTCTGCCGATCGTGTCTATTTTAAGAATTGTCGTTTTCTAGGTTTCCAGGATACCCTCTATACATACAGAAAGCAAAGCCGCCAATATTACGAAGACTGCTACATCGAAGGAACGGTTGATTTTATCTTCGGTTGGTCTACGGCTGTTTTCAACCGTTGCCACATTCATAGTAAGCGGGATGGTTATGTCACCGCTCCCTCTACTGATAAAGGTAAAAAATATGGCTATGTATTCTATGATTGCAAACTGACTGCGGAACCGGAAGCCACAAAAGTGTATCTGTCCCGTCCTTGGCGTCCGTATGCGCAAGCTGTATTCATCCGTTGCGAACTGGGGAAACACATTCTTCCCGTTGGCTGGAACAACTGGGGCAAGAAGGAAAACGAGAAGACTGTCTTTTATGCCGAATATGAAAGTTGGGGCGAAGGAGCACATCCGAAAGCGCGCGCTGCTTTCTCCCAACAATTGAAGAATCTGAAAGGATATGAGATAAATGCAGTTTTGGCAGGAGAAGACGGATGGAATCCGATAGAGAACGGAAATAAACTGATAACGGTAAAGCGTTGATCTGACGAACAGATATGATTGTTTACTCAAGTTTCGGAAGTAGTTTAATAGGCTGAAAGCCTTCTATTATATAGCGTAGGGCATTGCCCTACGTGATAGGTATACACCAAACATAAGCCCTGAAAGGGCGGAACTGCATATGCTCAACTGGTACACTGCTTTATTGAGCTGGTACAACTGATAGTCAATATGCCCCTGCAATGGAACAAAAATTAAGCTAATTCACCTCTGCAATGAAACAAAAAATGAGTAAATTTACCTCTGCAATGAAACAAATTTGTATATTTGTAACTGTAAATAAACAAATTACGATATGTTTGAACGAAGGATACAGAATCAGTTGCATGAGTGGGCAGAGAAAAATAATAGAAAGCCTCTGATATTGAGAGGAGCCCGCCAAGTAGGGAAGACCACTATTGTTGAGCAGTTCGGCAAAGAGTTTGATAATTTCCTGTCTTTGAACCTTGAAAAGAAAGAGGCGAAGGATTTGTTTGAGTCTACTGATGATGTAAAGATGCTGCTGCCTTTATTGTTTTTGTATGATAATAAGCCGCAGAGGCCGGGACGAACCCTGCTTTTTATCGACGAGATACAGTCGTCGCCACAAGCTGTTGCATTGTTGCGGTACTTTTACGAGGAATTGCCGGAGTTGTATGTTATTGCAGCAGGTTCTCTTCTGGAAAATATGTTGGACAAACACATCTCGTTGCCTGTAGGACGGGTGGAGTATATGGCTTTGCATCCGTGTTCCTTTATTGAGTTTCTTCAGGCAATAGGAGAGGGACGGTTTGTAGATTGGATTTTGGAAGCACGTTTGCCGGAGGCTTTCCATCAACAATTAATGCTACTTTTTAATAGTTATGCACTGATAGGCGGGATGCCTGAAATTGTAGCGAGGTATGCTGCCAACCGGGATGTTGTATCCTTGTCCGATACTTACAATCAACTGCTAAATGCCTACAAGAATGATGTGGAAAAGTATGCGGGGACAAACACGCAAGCTGCGGTGATTCGTTACATACTGGAAGAAGGTTGGGGATATGCAGGGCAAGCTGTTACTTTAGGAGGATTTGCACAGTCCGCTTACAAAGCCCGTGAAACGGGCGAGGCTTTCCGTACTCTGGAAAAAGCATTGTTGCTGGAGTTGGTATATCCTACCACTCATACGATAATGCCGGCTACCACAGATTTGAAACGCGCTCCTAAATTGATCTGGCTGGATACAGGACTAGTAAATTATGCGGCTGAAATACAAAAAGAATATCTTCTTAGTAAAGATTTGACAGATACATGGAGAGGTATGGCTGCCGAACAAATCGTTGCGCAGGAATTAAAAGCTCTTTCCAACGAAGTAGGTAAGAAGCAAAAGTTTTGGGTACGGGCTAAAAGGGGGAGTTCTGCTGAAGTGGACTTTGTATACATATATGGCGGGAAAATCATTCCAATTGAAGTGAAAAACGGACACAACGCCCACTTAAAATCCATTCATCAGTTTATGAATGAAACGGAGCATGATTTGGCAGTTCGAATCTGGTCGGGGAATTATGCTATAGACGAAGTTACTACTAATGAGGGAAAACATTTCAAACTTATCAACCTTCCTTTTTACATGATAGCCGCATTGCCTAATATTTTAAAAAAAATAGAGACATAAGTCATGTTGGCCTGATTCTGTTAAATAGCCGCTAAAGATTGCATGATACTACAAGTATTTTTCTATCTTTACGCCACAGAACCGAGTGATATGATGAAGAAAACCTTAATTTCAGTAATTCTTTTGTTAGCTATTGCGTTCTCAACATACGCGCAGCAGCACTGTTTTTTCACCCACTATTCTACTGAAGATGGATTATCCCAAAATACGGTGATGAACATCTTGCAGGATCACAAAGACAACCTTTGGTTTGCCACCTGGGATGGTATCAACCGTTTCAACGGTTATACTTTCAAAACATACAAGGCCCGTCAGGGAAACTACATCAGTCTGACCAATAATCGTGTAGACCGTATGTATGAAGATCGTTACGGCTTTCTGTGGTTGCTGACTTATGACAACCGTGTCCATCGTTTCGACCCGAAGACAGAGACATTCGAGCAAGTGCCTGCTGCCGGAGAAGAGGGGAGTGCTTTCAATGTGCATACCATTGAAGTGATGCCCAACGGAACCGTCTGGCTGCTGACGGAAAACGATGGAGCCATCCGCATCCTGACGCATCCGGATGAGAATAATCGCTTGACATGGGATATTTATTCCAGCAAGACAGAACTGTTTCCTTCTTTACATGTATTCAAAGTTCATCAGGATAAAGCCGGCAATGACTGGTTGCTGACGGATAATGGCCTCGGTATGATCCATCCTGGAAAGAAAGAGCCGGACTCTTATTTTACGGAGACAAAAGGAAAGTTTGGCGGAATGAATCAGGCTTTCTATGCTGTGCAGGAACGTGATAAAGATATTTGCTTCGCCTCGGATCATGGACGTATCTGGTCTTATCAGAAAGAAAGCGGAGAATTTACGTTGATCGAGCTTCCCACAAAAGGACAGATCACCTCCATTCATCCCATTGCGCCGGATGTATCCGTTATTACTACCGATTCGGATGGCTTCTTTACCTACAACCTGCGAACAAAAACAAACGTACATTACTCGTTCCTGACTTGTAAGGCGTTACCCGCAAAGCCGATCTTTTCTGCATACGTAGACCGTTCTTCGGAAGTGTGGTTCGAACAGGAAGAACCGGGTGTTGTAGCTCATTTTAATCCCTCGACCGGAGTGGTGACCCGCGAGCAAATTCCTATCGAATACAGCAATCCCGAACGTTCCCGTCCGGCTTTTCATATCCATGAAGACGTAAACGGTTATCTTTGGGTACATCCTTACGGAGGAGGTTTCTCTTACTTCGATCCTCAAAAAAAATGCTTGGTTCCTTTCTATAACGGACTGGGTAGCCGTGACTGGCGTTTTTCCAATAAGATTCATTCGGCCTTTTCCGACAAACAAGGTAATCTGTGGCTTTGTACCCACTCTAAAGGATTGGAGAAAGTAACTTATCGAAATGTACCCTTTGCGATGATGACCCCTATGCCTCATGAACACGAATCGTTGCATAATGAGGTGCGTGCCCTGTGTGAAGACAAACTGGGTAATTTGTGGGTTGGCTTGAAAGACGGTATACTTCGTATGTATGATGCCGGCAAAACTTATAAAGGATATCTCACCGAAAGCGGCACGATCTCTACCACCGGTACTCCCATGCTGGGAACCGTTTATTTTGTTATTCAGGATTCAAAAGGAATCATCTGGATTGCGACAAAAGGAGACGGCCTTGTTCGTGCCGAGCCGACTTCTTCCAACGGAATGTCTTATAAGCTGACCCGTTATCTCCATCATGAAGATGATATGTACAGTTTGAGCGATAATAATGTATATTGCGTCTATGAAGATCATTATGGTCGTATCTGGCTGGCAACTTTTGCCGGAGGTATCAATTATATCACGGAGAATGAAGCTGGAAAGACATTGTTTATCAATCACCGGAACAATCTGAAAGGTTATCCCATCGATCCTTGTTACAAAGCTCGTTTCATCACTTCCGATAACAACGGACGCTTGTGGGTAGGAACAACTACGGGTGCCGTTGCTTTTGATGAGAATTTTAAGAAACCGGAGGATGTGAAGTTTTATCATTTCTCCCGTATGCCGAATGATACGCAAAGTTTGAGTAATAATGATGTCCATTGGATTATCTCCACCAAGAAAAAGGAACTTTACCTGGCTACTTTCGGCGGCGGACTCAACAAACTGGTATCTATCAGTAAGGACGGTCACGGAGAATTCAAATCATATTCCGTATTGGATGGTCTTCCTTCCGATGTCCTGCTTTCCATCCGTGAAGATAGTAAGCAGAATCTATGGATTAGTACGGAGAATGGAATTTGTAAGTTCATCCCCTCTGACGAACGTTTTGAAAGTTATGACGAGCGTAGTATCACTTTCCCTGTACGCTTTAGTGAAGCTGCTTCGGCCTTGACAGCTAAAGGAAGCATGCTTTTCGGTGCCAGCGGCGGAGTCTTTATATTTAATCCTGACTCTATTCGTAAGAGCAGCTATATCCCGCCTATCGTATTCTCCAAACTGACAGTGGCTAATGAGGACATTACCCCCGGAAGTAACTCATTGTTGAAAGTGGATATTGACGACGCTGATAAATTGGTACTTTCGCATAAAGAGAATATTTTCTCCGTTCATTTCGCGGCACTCGATTATACCAATCCGCAAAATATACAGTATGCTTATATTCTCGACGGATTTGAAAAACAGTGGACCTTTGCCGATAAACAGCGTAGCGTGACTTATACGAATCTTCCGAAAGGAGAGTATGTGCTCCGCGTCCGTTCTACCAATAGCGATGGTGTGTGGGTGGATAATGAACGTATCTTGAATATTGTCATTCTGCCTTCTTTTTGGGAAACGCCGATAGCATACGTGCTTTATATACTTTTTATTCTGATTATTATTCTTGTGGCCGTTTATATCCTGTTCACCATTTACCGGTTGAAGCATGAAGTGTCGGTCGAACAGCAGATTTCGGATATAAAACTGCGCTTCTTTACGAATATATCCCATGAGTTGCGTACTCCGCTTACGCTGATAGCAGGTCCGGTAGAGCAAGTCTTGAAGAATGATAAATTGCCGGCTGATGCCCGCGAACAGTTGGTGGTGGTTGAAAGGAACACCAGCCGTATGCTTCGTCTTGTCAATCAGATATTGGACTTCCGTAAGATTCAGAACAAGAAGATGAAGATGCAGGTACAGCGTGTGGACATCGTTCCTTTCGTGCGCAAGGTGATGGATAATTTTGAGGCTGTGGCCGAAGAGCATCGGATTGATTTCCTATTTCAGACGGAAAAGGATCATCTTTATCTTTGGGTGGACGCCGATAAGCTGGAAAAGATTGTATTCAATCTGCTTTCCAATGCATTTAAGTATACGCCGAATGGCAAGATGATAACGATGTTTATCCGTGAAGATGAGAATACAGTTTCTATCGGTGTACAAGACCAGGGAATTGGTATCGCGGAAAATAAAAAGAAGTCCTTGTTTGTCCGTTTTGAGAATCTGGTAGACAAGAATCTTTTCAATCAGGCTAGTACGGGTATCGGACTTTCATTGGTGAAAGAGCTTGTGGAGATGCACAAGGCTACAATTTCCGTGGATAGTCGTTTGGGAGAGGGAAGTTGTTTCAAAGTCGATTTCCTGAAAGGGAAAGAACATTATGATAAGGAAACCGAGTTTATCCTGGAAGATGCGGAAGCTCCGGTAAGGATGGGGCAAGTGGTGGATATAGCCAACTCTTCCATTCAGTCTGAAACGCTGATACCCGATGATTCGGAGAAAATTGAAGCTGTTTATGAGGAAGATACTGCGAAAGAAGAAAACTCCAAAGAACTGATGTTATTAGTTGAAGATAATCAGGAGTTACGTGAATTCTTGCGTAGTATATTTACTCCGATGTACAGGGTAGTGGAAGCTGCCGATGGTAGGGAAGGAGCGAATAAAGCATTGAAGTATCTTCCGGATATTATTATCAGTGACGTGATGATGCCCGAGAAAGACGGTATTGAAATGACGCGTGAACTGCGTGCGGATATGACAACCAGCCATATACCTATTATCCTGCTTACTGCCAAGACTACGATTGAAAGTAAACTGGAAGGATTGGAATATGGTGCGGATGATTATATCACGAAACCTTTCAGTGCTATCTATCTGCAGGCCCGTGTGGAAAATCTGTTGATGCAGCGTAAGAAACTGCAAAGTTTCTATCGGGATAGCCTGATGCATATCAATATGTCTGTTACTTCCGGCGAGTTGCTTGCGTCGACAAAGGCTATGGCTGAAGAGGAAAAAAAGATAGTGTCGGAGCGAGAAGAAGAGCAAACGCAATTACAGTCACAACAGCAACCGACCATTCCTGATATGTCTCCAAATGACCGTAAGTTTATGGATAAACTAGTGGAATTGATGGAGCAGAACATGGATAATGGAGACCTCGTAGTGGATGATTTGGTACGTGAACTGGCTGTCAGTCGTTCCGTGTTCTTCAAGAAGCTGAAGACATTGACAGGATTGGCACCTATTGAGTTTATCAAAGAAATACGCATCAAGCGTGCTACGCAACTGATTGAAACCGGAGAGTTTAATATGACGCAGATTTCATATATGGTCGGAATCAACGACCCGCGTTATTTTAGCAAATGTTTTAAGGCGCAGGTGGGTATGACACCAACTGAGTATAAGGAAAAAATAGGTCGGTAATACGTAGTAACAATCTCTTTGTTTATTCTATTTTTAGGAAATAAATGATTTAAGAGACTATTCCTATGGACTTCTCAATTCATGTATTCCAAACTCAAAGTGTATTTTATATGCTTTGTTTGTAAACGTTCATTTGCTTGGGAGTGTATATTAAAAAAGTAGGGCGAGTGTATATATTCAAATATACATTCGCCCTATCTTTTTTATATGTTTTTTATGTAAAACCTATATTATTCACTGAACCATTGAGGGTCGCCTGCACGGTTCTTGAATAAAGCGTCTTTAATTTTGAAATTACCGTTTTCAGGATCTTCAAAGAGTTCGGCAGATGTTTTGCCATATTCGGTGCACATCGCTTGTGCCTCACTGTGCCATGCGCAATCGGTGGTATACCAGTTGTCGGAAGTCTCTTTAACGATACTCTTTACGCTACATAGTTTGTTTTTGGCATCGCTGCTACCACAGTTGGCGAATAAGCATTTTGTGATTCTGATATCGTGTAGTTCCACTTTGTTTGCATCAATAAGGTGTTTATTGCTAGCTTGAACACAAGTATAGAATGTACATTGCTCGATATTAAATGTGATAGAATGCGTTGTATTTTTTGCTGTTAATGTAAATGTCGCTCCGTTAGTAGCTGCTACATCATTAAATGTGCATTTACTAATATGAATGGAATTCAGGTTTCCCGTCATGTCTTTAGTGTGGATGACACCATACGAACCGATTTCACTGAAGGTGGTATTAGTGAATTCGATGTTGTTGATGGAACAACCTGTACCACCGCCTTGCACACGCAATATACCACGAGTTTTGGATACCTTGCATTTATCGAAGGAAATGTTTACATCCGTTGTCATGGCATCTTGGTTAATCATGTAATCGCTGCCTTTGCCATTGTTGTAGAGGTTCATGTTATAAAACTTGATAGAAGTCGTGTTTTCTGTGGCTGTCACTTCTTTGGGCTTGAAGTTAGGCTGTGCTCCACCGGAGGCACCCCAGAAGATAATTGCATTTACCGATGCGGGAATGCTAAGTTTTTCCGTACGTTCGAAAGTGCTTCCAGCAGGGAAGACGAGCACTACATCTCCTTGTTGTTCGGCAAGAACTGCATCAATATCATCGCCCTCTTTCAGGTTGGCTATGTTGTATCCTTCCGGAAAGTCTTCTGTTGTTTCAAATTTACAGTTTCCTCTCAACTTCTGATTGTTATAGATAGAAACTTTGTAAGTGGTGGCAGCTTTGAGTCCTGTCAACGTAGCTTGACCTGCATTCTTCTCGTTGGCGGTGATGTCGCGGCGTGTCTCCCCTTCGGTAGATTCGATGAGGAAGTGGGTAACGTCCACTCCTGCAGTCCAGTGGATGGTGGCGTTCTTGCTGGTCACGTTGCTGCTGCTTTCGATAATTTGTTCGCTCTTTGTGGTGAAAGTGCCATCCTCCAAGGTGCACCATTTAGACGGTTGGGCAGATTCGGAACAGGAACGCAGACGCAAGTAATACGTCGTTTGCTCTTCTAATCCTGTGATACTGTAAGGGCTGCTTGTAATGCCTTTGTCTTCTCCGTAGATGATAGAGCCTTCTTGCAGTTCGTCATTTGTAAATTCGTTTTTATTTACCTCTATGATATAGTAGTCGGTGTTGGGAGTTGCGTTCCAAATAACCTCTGCTTCGAATGTTTGGGGAGTAACCGCAAGATTGTTGCTGCGGAATAAGCGGTTGTATCGTTCGTCCGAACTCCAGTCATTACTTTGGTCGCAAGACGAAAATGAAATAACTGTTAAGCAAATGATGCTTAATAGCGTGTGTATATTTGTACTAATTTTCATAATAATCGTTTTTATCAATTAGAATCCGTATGAATTGGCTAATGTTCCGTTTGATTCTGAAATCGTTTTACTACCTAGTGGAATCAAATGCCTGTTTTTTACGGTCTTGTTCAGACCTGTGCTAACATAGTCCGTTAATCCCGAAAGGTTGGAATCATTGGAGGTGCTTCCGTCCTCTTTGAACACTTCTTGCTTTGTAGTTGCGTCTTTCTCTATTTTTCCATTTGGGAAGGTTCCCCAGCCCGGAACGTATTTCCAGTTGGGATCAGTGGCGTTCTTTATGGCATTCTTGACATCCAATTCGTTATTGATTTCGTTGACAAAGGAGGGATATTCATACCAGCAAATACTACTCATGTCGATGGAATATTCATCATCAGCTTTCATCTTATAGAAGATGTATTTTGGAGCTATGGTAGTGAGTTGGCGGTAGTCTTCTTTGAATTGGTCGATCTTCTTTGAGAGTAATCCCCAACGAATCAAGTCATATTTGCGAACACATTCTCCGGCAAATTCCCATGCGCGTTCATCCACGATGGCGTTGAAAAAATCGTCACCTGATGAGATAGCAGCTACATACGCTTGTGCATTGGCTTTGTTGTCGAACGCGCGGCTGTGAACTTCTGTCAGTGCGGTACGGGCTGTCATGGCAGTTCCCCCCAATGGATTGGCTGCATCAGCTCCATACAGTTCGTTCATAACTTCAGCATACATTAATAGTATGTCGGAATAACGCATTGCAATCCAGTTGATGCCATATCCGATTTTTGCATCGCTCGCACGGACAGCATTCAGCCATTCATCGTTCATTTTGCGGATGTCCCATTTTGCTACATAGATACCGAATGGGGCGTTTTTCTGCATATTTTCTTTGATGTGCCCGTTTTCTTCTTTGAGTTCATAAGTGGCACATGTGATGTCACGACGCAGGTCAGAGTGGTCGAACGACCAGAAGAACGGAGCGGTTAATTTCACTTTTCCGCTTGAGTTTCCTTTAGCACCGTAGTAGCTGCTTGCACCGCTGATTCTCACGCCAATGGTATATCCCATTTCTCCGGATTTATTCAGGCCGTGCGCTACTTCGTATAGGTTTTCTTTATAAGTATTGTCCAACTTCCGCTGGTTTACTTGGAACCATTGGTCTGCATACGAAGGATTCAACTTGTGTACACCGCTTCCAATAACAGCTGTCAGATGTTTCAGTGCACGTTCATACAACAGTTTTCTTTCTGCTTCTCCCGGACGTTGGGTAGGGTATGTACCGTCAGAGCCGGCAAGTGTCTCGTAGCCGGGTTTGGAGGATTCGCGGATACTGTAGCCGGCTTTGGCAAGGGCGATGCGGGCGAACAAGCCGTGAGCAAAACCTGCAGTGGCATGTTCGGTCGTATAGCCGGATTCGCCTGCCCAAGGGAGATAGTTTGCAGCTTCTTCCAAGTCGCTCAGCAATTGTTCCATAATATCGTCTCGGTCGCTTTTGGCTACATATAAATTGGAACCGTCTACCTTGGTCGTTTCGAATTTCATTGGCAGGTCTCCATAGTTTTTTACAAGGTCAAAATAGACCATGGCACGGATGGTGAGTGCCTCACCCAAGAAATTAGCCATCTTGTTGCGTGCCGGATTTCCTTCTTGGAACAACTCGCTGGAACGGATTCCTTCTACGACAAGATTGGCGTCCTCAATAATGGCGAAACAGTTTTTCCAATTGTCATCCAGTTTTGACCAGGAACCGCTGATGCTTTCTCCATTGTAATTACCTAAAGCGCGCTCACTGGATTCGGTGAAAGAAGCTGGTTTGTTAACGTCGGCATCTACTAGTTCAATATCTGTATTGAATCCGAAATTCAGAGGGATGCGGGCACCATAAGTATGGTCGAGGGTAAGCCCTGCATATACTTTGTTCAAACTTTGTTCTGTAAAAGTAAGCGAGTTGAAAACCATGTCGCCTTTGATTTCGGAAGGAGAGCTTTGATCTAAGAAATCGCTGCAAGAGGTGATGCTCAGTAACCCCATTCCTCCAATGATGTATTTTATAATTGATTTCATATATGTATCTGTTTTAGAATGTAACATTTATACCACCTACAAATGAACGGCTTTTAGGATAGGCCGAATAGTCTATGCCCGGAGTCATAGGTGTTTTGCGACAAGTGTCTACTTCCGGATCGGCACCGGAATATTTAGTGAAGCAGTAGAGGTTGTATCCTGTAAAGTAGATACGCACATTCTGCATTTGTAGTTTTTGTACGAAAACTTTCGGCAATGTGTAACCGATGGAAATGTTGTTGACACGCAAGAAGGCACCGTCTTCTACAGCCCAGTCCAAAAGTGGAATCTGTGTGATGGAAGCAGGGTTGAATATGCTGGCACCAGCATTTATTTCATTTAGACGGTTGATGGCATAGTCGCTTCCAAATTCGTTGATATAGCTTTTGGAAGTCATGTCCATTCCGTTGGCAGGGTCAATCCAAGTGTAACGTTTGCTAAGGTTGAATTCATTGTTCAGATTCCAATCTTTTTTTGTGTCACTATAGAATCCGGAAGCAAGTTTGGTAGCGTTGATAATTTTGTTTCCCAAGGAATAGTTAAAGAATGCACTTAAATCAAAGCTCTTATATCGTGCATTGATACCGAAACCGCCAGTTATTTTCGGGATTGTATTTCCAAGGCATTCTTTCTCGATTTTACCATCTGCATTTGCTTTCAGTTTGGGTGATCCAGGACCGAAATTATTGACTTTCATACCCGATTCCGTCGGATTGACACGTCCTTCCTTAAGTTTCCATCCATTATCCCAAGTAAAGTCTTCTGTAGTATAGAAACCATCTAGTTTATAACCGTATACTTCACCCAGTCTTCCACCTTCTTCAATTAGGAAATCATCGATACCAGCGATGAGACTGCCGCCCCAGCCACTGCTTTGCCAGATTTTATTTGTAGGCAGTTTGTCAATTTTAGCTTGATTATAAGAAATGTTGAAGTTGAAATTCAGACCGAAATCTTTTTGGTCGACAAGGATAGCGTCTAAAGCAAGCTCAATACCTTTGTTGGAGGTTTGACCGAAATTCTGATATTGGAACTCATAACCAGCTCCTTTGGGGAGGGTAGTTTGCATCAACAAATCTTTGGTCGTGTTCCAGTATGCATCTAAGCTACCGGAAAGGCGTCCGTTCCAGAAGCCGAAATCCAAACCTATATTACGAGTGAGCGTTGTTTCCCATTTCAAGTTCGGGTTGGACAAGTTTTTACCTCTTTGCAGAACCACGCTGCTTGTATTGTTGAAATAGATATGTTTGTCTCCCGAACCTGCTAGTGAGTAAGTTGTTTCTAGCGACCCGGAGGGAATCCGATTGTTTCCTGCCGTACCGATGCTTAAACGAAGTTTTAAGTTGGAAAGCCATTCTTGGGCGTTTTTCATGAAAGCTTCGTCGGATATACGCCATGCTAAAGCCAGTGATGGGAAGTATCCCCATTGATTGCCGGAGGCAAATTTGCTGGAGCCGTCTGCACGCATGGTGAAAGTCATCAGGTATTTATCGTTAATGGTGTAGTTGATAAGGTTTGAAAGGTCTGGGCAGTTTTCTTTGCTGTCCGGGTAGCCAGAGTTGCC
>OGYS01000856.1_pt1 | contig 19293 bp, 17 predicted proteins | sample 1576611 | NCBI WGS metagenome assembly OGYS01 (sample SAMEA3541571, study PRJEB24748) | human gut metagenome | biome: human gut; feature: human-associated habitat; material: faeces | place: China | collected 2012
TGGGAGCTGAGGATTATGTAACAAAACCATTTACTCCATTGGAGCTGCTTGCAAGAGTAAATTCACAGCTTCGCAGATACCGAAGATTTATGGAAAAATTAGGAGACAAAGAAAAGACGCAGAACATTCACGTTATCGGAGGTCTTGAACTGGATGAAGACCGAGTGGAAGTCCGTGTGGACGGGGAACTTGTAAAAGTGACTCCGATGGAATATAAAATTTTATTATTGTTAATGAAAAATCCTGGAAGGGTGTTCTCAGCGGACGAGATTTATGAACGTGTGTGGAATGAACGTGCAGTCAACACAGACACAATCATGGTACATGTGCGAAATATTCGTGAAAAGATTGAGATTAACCCGAAGGAACCAAAATATTTGAAGGTGGTGTGGGGAGTTGGATATAAAATTGAAAAACAGGCATAAATTAGCTATATTTTTTATCATGATTACAATATTGATCCCGTCATTGGCAATGATGACCGGGTATTTTAGCTGGTATCAGATGAGAACTGAGACGAAAACAAAAGCATTAAAAAATGCAGAGAAATCGTCAGATTTTCTGGGACATTTTCTGGAGAGTACATATCTGCTCTATAATACAGAAAGTGGAAGAAAGTACGCAGATGATATTGAAAAATCTCTGTATGATTCCTACAATGCAGAAATGTCAGAGTATTCACATTTTAATTCTTATCTGGACTATCGGGTGCTTGATGAAAATGGCGGTGATGTTGAAAAAAGTACGGTCAGTTCAGGGAAGAATCTGACAGAAAGCAATCTAAAAAATTATGCCCTTGGAATGATTATTTCCTATGATGCAAATGGGAAACCAAGTGTCAACATTAAGAAAAGTGATTATGCAAAAGAACAGACAGTAACCATGAGAAAGCTTATCGGGAATTATTTTCAGGACAGCTGGCTGTCTTATTGTGAAGTGACGATTTATCCTGATACGGATGAGGATTATGAGGAAGTATCCTTGCAGACACCGAAGAACCGAACATACTTGTTTGCAATGTCAACGGAGAATCTGAAGGAGTATATCAATGATTATAAAATCGGAAATCCGGATTCTTATTATGCACCAGATGAAATGAATGATACAATTTTGTTGTGGATGCTGGTTGTAGCGGCTGCGGCATGGCTATATCCTTGCTTCAAGACTTTTCAGACAGGAAATGAAAAAATCTTCCATGCTCCGTTGGAGGTGACTGTGATCGCAGCTCTTGTGCTGATTGAATTCTTGATGAATCAAAGCGGAGCATTGTTAAGCCGAATGAAAGGGTATCCGGATTTCTTAGACTGGATGGTGTGGCTCGGAACATTTGCAGCCACATACTGGATTGCAGCGAGCCTTAGAAGAGTCATACCGCTGGGAATAAAAGGATACTTGAAACAGCAGACCATGGTCGGACGCCATTGGAAGAAAATCAAAACGATAGGGAGCAACGGAGAAGATACTGCAAAATCCCTTGGAAAAAGATTTAAAGCATTTGTTGCAAAAGTATGGAAATCACTGCAGGAAGTAGACCTGACGGATAAGAGCAACAAAATTTTACTCAGAATCGTTATTTGCAACTTTGCCGTATTATTTTTAGTATGTCTTTTCTGGGACTATCGCATGCAGGCACTTGTCATATATTCCATTATATTATTCTTCATTTTGCGGAAATATTACAAAGACATAAAGCGAAAATACGCCAGACTTTTAGAAGCAACCGGAGAATTGGCAAAAGGCAATATGAATGTGGAAATCAAGGAAGATCTTGGCATGTTCAATCCATTTAAACCAGAGATTGAAAAGATTCAGGAAGGCTACAAAAAAGCAGTGGAAGAGGAAATAAAAAGCCAGCGTATGAAGACAGAACTCATTACAAATGTGTCCCACGATCTGAAAACGCCACTAACAGCAATCATTACTTATGTTAATCTTCTGAAAGATGAAAAAGACGAAGAAAAAAAGAAAGAGTATGTCGATGTGCTGGAGCGAAAATCTATGCGCCTGAAAGTGCTGATTGAAGATTTGTTCGATATCAGTAAGGCAAGCAGCAAAAATGTAACATTGAATCTGACGGACGTTGATGTTGTGAACCTGTTTAAGCAGGTGAAGCTGGAACTGGATGAAAAGATTGAAAAAACAGATCTGGAATTTAAATGTAATTATCCGGAAGAAAAGATGACAGCTGTTCTGGATGGACAAAAGACATATCGGATCTTTGAAAACCTGATCGTGAACGTTACCAAATACGCAATGCCACATACAAGGGTATTTGTGGATATTTTCAGAGAAGAAAATGAAATCGTAGTACAGATGAAAAATGTTTCGAAAGATGAATTGACATTCAATCCACAGGAGATTACCGAGCGTTTTGTACGCGGTGATGAATCCAGAAATTCCGAGGGCTCCGGTCTGGGACTTGCAATCGTAAGAAGCTTTACAGAACTGCAAGGTGGACACTTCCATGTTGAGACAGAGGCAGATCTGTTCAAGGCAGAGATACGGTGGCCGTGGAAAAATAAATAAGACAATTAATACAATTTCAATTGGGGACGGGGTTTTTTGAAAAAAAACCCGTCCCCAATTGAAGTTTAACCTGTCCCTTTTTGAATTGTGCAATTTTGGTACACATTTTGAAAAGGGAAAACTTGCGGGCATACTGGATATTATCAATGAAATTTGTTATAATAGTGACACATATAAAAGCAGGTGATTCGAATGAAAATGGAAAAGAAAGATCCGCTATATCGAAGTTTCGGCTATGCCTTTCAGGGAATTTTTACTTGTGTCCGGAAAGAACGGAATATGAAGATTCATTGTGTGGCGGCAGTGCTTGTTGTGATTGCGGGTGTGATTTTGAAGATTTCAGCGATTGAGTGGTGCATCTGTCTGGTGCTTTTTGGACTGGTCATGGCGCTGGAGCATGTGAATACGGCAGTGGAAGCGGTGGTGGATATGGTGACAGAAGAATATCACCCGTTGGCGAAAGTTGCGAAAGATACCGCAGCAGGAGCAGTGCTCATTGCAGCAATGATGGCGGCAATTGCAGGGGGCATTATATTTTTGCCGAAGATAGCGCAGATATTGCAGTAATCTAATTTAGAACAAGACTTCCATGATATAGAAGTTTTAGAATAGACGTAAAGGAGATATGACTTATGGAAAGATTAGGAGAAGGATTAAAGAAACTGGCACTTGCAGGAATCGGAACAGCAGCGTATGCAGTGGAGAAATCTGCAGATATTCTGGATACTCTTGCAAAAAAAGGTGAGGAGACAGTTGAGCAGGGAAAGGTGCTCAACAAAGAGTTAAAGCATAATGTGAAGTCTACAATCAAAGATTACAAAGCTTCCAATGGAAAGATGCATACGGTACATGAGGCAGAGGTTGTGGAAGCGGAGGTCGTAGAGGACGATGATATTCCAGGTTCAGCAACTGAGGTGGAAGATGTCGATGACCATGAGAAAACGGAGACAGAAGAAGCTGAAACTGACAGTAAGATGGAAACTGTAGAAGAAACTGAGACAGAGGAAGAATAACGTGTCCGAAAAGAAAAATGAAAATGGATACAAAGGAAGATTTCGAGAAATAGCGGCGGTTCTTCACAAGCATGAAATTTCAAAAGGAATCACTCCGGAAAAGTTGAGGTTGATTTTGGAAGACTTGGGACCGACTTTTGTTAAGGTCGGTCAGTTGATGTCCCTGAGATCAGATATTTTACCGAAGAATTATTGTGATGAATTGCAGAAGTTGTGTTCCGATGTACCTCCGATGCCTTTTTATGAGGTGGAGGAGGTACTTCGGGACTCTTTTGGATATGAGTGGCAGGAAGAATTTGAGTGGATTGATGAGACGCCGCTTGGTTCAGCGTCTATCGCGCAGGTGCATCGGGCACGGTTAAAAACCGGAGAAGAAGTGGTCATTAAGGTACAGCGAAAAGGTATTTATGAGACCATGGCGCGGGATATCGGACTCATGCACAAGCTGGTATCCCTTGTTCCACCAATCAGCATCACTGACATGGTGGATTTTAAAATGGTATTGAATGAGCTGTGGAAGGTCACTCAAGAGGAAATGAATTTCATCATTGAAGCCGGGAATATGGAAGAGTTCAAAGAGAAGAACCGGGACGTTGCATTTGTGGATACGCCGGTTCTTTTTAAAGAATACACCACGTCTTCGGTTATTGTGATGGAGTACATTGATGGTTACGCCATTGATGATAAAGAACATTTGCTGGAAGATGGCTATGACATGAATGAAATAGGAAGCAAATATGTGGACAATTTCATCAAACAGGTCATGGACGACGGTTTTTTTCATGCGGATCCGCACCCGGGAAATGTACGAATCCGGGATGGTAAGATTGTCTGGATCGACATGGGTATGATGGGACGACTTACAGAACGCGACCGGGAACAGATTGCCAAGGCAGTGGAAGGTGTTGCCTTTAATGATATCGGCATGATCCAGGATGCTGTGCTGGCGCTTGGAGAATTTCGCGGAGAGCCAGATCCAAGCCAGCTTTATAAGGACATTCGAGGTTTGATGGCAAAGTACGGAACGGCAGATATGGGAAATATTGACGTGGCAGAAGTCCTTCAGAATCTCATGGATGTCATGAAGGAAAATAAAATCACCATGCCCCACGGACTGACTATGCTGGCGAGAGGACTTGCTCATGTAGAGGGGGTGCTTGCGGATATCAGTCCGCAGATTAATATGGTAGAGATTGCAGCATCCCGGCTGAAAAGTCAGTTTATCCAGAATCATGACTGGAAAAAAGAAGCAAAATCCGGGGCGAAGAGCATTTATCTGTCTATGAGAAAAGCAGTGGATATTCCGGCTCTTGTGGCAGATCTTTTAGACGGTTACATGAAAGGTCAGACGAGGATCAATCTGGATCTGCATGCAGGAGAAGACCTGGCGAATTTGTTGCGCCGCGTCACGAGAAATGTGGTCATGGGTCTTTGGGTCATGGCGCTACTTATTAGTTCCAGCATTATCTGCACGACAGATATGAAGCCGAAGATTCTGGGCATCCCGGCACTTGGTGCAATTGGATACTTAGGCGCATCTGTAATTGTACTCTATGTGTTTATAAAACACATTTTTTCAAGGAAATAATCGAGTCTAAGGCAGAGGCAGCCTGGGGCTTGGAAAGCTATGCTTTAATATCTGAAAAGTGATAAGAAATAAAATATGAGTCCAGCTAATAAATGTCAATAGTTAAATGAGAAAAAAATTATTTTGTTTTCTGACTAAAAAAGGGCGGACTTTCCCCTTGGTGAAAATATCGTTTTTTGAAAGATATTGATTCATTGGGTTCATAGTATTTTATGCAGCTATGTCGCATTTAGCAGCATTGTATTGTTTGATATGCTCCTGAGGAGCAATGATTTTGAATGGTTTGTTGTCTCTGAGTATTGCAAATATCATATTGCATACCTTATGTGAAACAGCTCCCATTGCTACGAGTTTTAGTTTAGAGTCACACTTCTTGAGGTAGTACTCACGAAGAACTGGATTTTTAGCTTCTCCATTACGGGAGATACTGATGCTTTGTAGAGTTAACGTGTGAATCACACGTCTGGCGATGGCGGAACCACGCTTAGACATTTGAACCTTGGTGCCTTCAAATTTACCGGATTGCTTTACGGCTGGATCAAGACCGAAATAAGCGAAAAGTTGTTTTGGCTTTGAAAATGCTGAAAAGTCACCGATCTCACCCATGATGGATACAGCAGACAAGAAGCCAGCACCTTTAAATGTTTCAATCAAATGAATCTGCTTGACAAAGTCGGCATCTTCATTAGCATCAACAAGCTCATGGAGCGATTCAAGAATGTTGTTGATTTCTTCATCATATTTACGTATGAAGCTGATATAAAGGCGAATACGCTTGATGTTACTGTCTATGATGTAACCAAACTGATTTGCATCAGTTGCCGCCTGAATTATGGCATTATACTTATTTTGAGCATATGTAAGTCCAAAGCGAGCTGTTGATTTGATGATATCAATAATCTCTTGCTTGTCTGCTTTAAGAAAAGCTGATGGAGAGGTATAAGTCTCCAATAATGTAAGAGAAGTGTTGATAGTAACCTTGGAAAAGATGCCAAGATACTGTGGAAACACCATGCGTAATTCACCCTGAAGCTTATTCACATAGGCACTGCGATTATCCATTAAATCGTAGTATTCACGGCATAGGTTACGGCAGTTTAGAGCAAGATCTGAAGGCATAAGTGAAACCTTTAAATCAGGTTTCAAACCAACCAAAGCAGCTTTTTTAGAATCAAAACGATCATTATGTACTTTTCGTATGTTGATGTTTGTGCTATTCTTAGTGATGATAGGATTAATAACCGAGCAGTTAAAACCCTTATCACGAAGATAGCAGAAGAGTGGGTAATGATAAATTCCCGTGGATTCGAGGAAAATGCGACTTTCCAAAGAATACAACTCTTCTGCTTCTTTTATTTTAGAAACAGCGGTTGTAAGGGAATCAATACTGTTATGTAGGATTTTGTAAGGTTTTCCTACGAATTGTTGGTTTGGAAGTGCTATAGACATCCATGAGAAATCAGCACCGACATCAATACCAACAGAGATGAATAAATCATCGAGATTAAAGAAAACTTTGTTTGACATGAGCAATAGCTCCTTTCTGATAGGAATCCATTTCCAATCTGGCAGGTACACAACCTAGCGCGTTATTCGGGTATAGCCTTCCGGCTCCCAACCAGCTAAAACATAAAACCCTGTCGAATGGACTAATTGACTTAATTACAGGTATCCACTGATAATCAGTGTCCCAAGGAGAAATACATTCTTTGTCCTATCCTAAGAGATGATACCTTATGTTTTATCTGGTGTCTATCAGGACCCGTCAGACATGATCATTATTACGGATAACATCTGATGAAGGAAGAATCCTTTCTTCTGTTATCTGATTTATAGAAACTTATTAACCAAGTAGTCTTGATTGACTACATCATTATTATACTAGGGGAGATTTTTATGCAGGAATTGAAAGAGCGGGGAGCACAGATTTTCACGAATCCGTATGTGATTCAAGTAGATAAGTTTGCGGGATCTTTAAAGAAGCTGTCAGATACATTTTCAAAGCTGGAGGATTATCGCGCTACATTTACAAATGAGGAAAATGACGACATTTTTGAGCGTGTGACTCAGAAGGTGTGCCGGGAGTGTGAAAATCGAGAAAAATGTCTGGGGGAGAGACGGCAGCAAACGTATCATATGATGCGGGAAATTCTGTGTGCGGTTCAGGACTACGGTGCCGAGCTAAATGTGGAATTAAAACGCAGGCTTATGAAGCAGTGCCTTTTGGCACCGAGATTTTTGCGGGAGACACTGGAAAATTATGAAAATGTGAGACAGAAGTTGATATGGAATAATAAAATGGTACAGAACCGGGAGGGTTTTGCTGCGCAGTTAAATGACCTGGCGAAGACTTTGTGCTATACGACTCACGAGCTGGATGCCGGGATATTTGAAGATGAGCATTTGAAAAAGAAAATCCGAAATCAGTTAAAAAAGTCCGGAATCAAGATTTTGTCCTCGGTTTTTTATATGACCGCCCAGGGGAAATATGAGATACATTTGACGTTAAAGGCGTCCAAAGGGCATATTGTCGCTATGAAAGAACTGGCGTCAGAAGTTGGAAAAATGGCAGGCCGGATCATGGTTCCCGGGAGGGGAGAACGCCCAATTATCGGGGACGAGTACTGCACAGTTGCCTGTGTGGAAGGAGCAAGATTTCACACGATCCAGGGTGTGGCCAAAATAGGAAAAGGCAGCGAGAAAATTTCCGGAGATACATTTTTGACCTCGGACTTGCCGGGAGGAAGAAAAGGTGTGGCACTGTCAGACGGTATGGGTTCAGGTGAGCGCGCATTTCGGGAGAGTACGATGGTAGTGGAAATGTTAGAAGAGCTTTTAAACGCTGGATTCCCGGTAAAAACGGCAGTTCAGATTATGAATACAGCCCTCGTGACCGGTCGGGAAGAAGTAATGTTTTCCACGATTGATGTGGCGATTATTGATCTGTACGATGCAAGCTGTGAGATAGTAAAAGCAGGAGCAGCCACTACATATATAAAACGAAAAGATGAGGTGGAGGAAGTGCATTCTATTTCCCTTCCGATTGGTGCGCTGGCAAGGCTTGATATAGAACCGGAGCGGCGACAACTTGAAGATGGCGACTTTCTTGTTATGGTGACAGACGGTGTATTGGACACCTTGCCGACGGGGAAACAGGACAGCCTCATGGAAGAATTCATTTGTCAGGTGGAGTCCCAGAATCCGGGAGAAATGGCACATCACATTTTGAACCGGGTCATGGAATATGCAGGCGCAGCGCCTCTTGATGATATGACAATTCTTGTGACAGGAATCTGGAAGCTTTAGAATATCATTGTAGTTGAAGTATTTGCCTCTAAGAATAAAAAAGGAATATGGTCTATATGTAAATAGTGAAATAGAGAAAATATATGGAAAACTTGCAATTTGCGGGCAAATTTTATATATTGATATCAGAGATCAAAGCCATTCTTGAATAACAAATAAGCGAGGAAATGTTTGGGCAGATGATTAGAGAGTCGTCCTAACAGGATAAAGCAGATGTATCAGAGAGTAAAAGCTTATGTAGAAGAACAGCATATGCTGGAGAAAAAGGACAGAGTAATTGTAGGCGTATCGGGAGGTGCAGATTCCGTATGCCTGCTTTTTGTGCTTACAAAGCTTCGGGATGAACGACAAAAAAGCGGAGATGGAACGTTGGAAATTACGGCGGTGCATGTACATCATGGCCTTCGCGGAGACAGTGCTGACGCAGACGAGCGTTATGTGCGGAAAATTTGTGATGCGTGGAATGTTCCGCTTGTTGTTTATCATAAGAATATAAGAGAACTTGCAAAATGCTGGAATATGTCTGAAGAGGAAGCGGGCAGAAAGGCCAGGAGAGAGGCATTTCTGGAAGTAAGAAACCAGTATAGTGATGTTCCATGTGACAATGCTCAATATGGTGATATCCAGTTCCACCATGCTGAGTGTGCCAATGGCAGACAAGAGAGCGCGCAAGGTTTTGGGAAAATTGCGCTGGCACACCACAGAAATGATGAGGCCGAGACCGTGTTATTTCATTTATGCCGGGGAACAGATGTCCGGGGACTTGGCGGGATTGCGCCGGTGTCCGGATTTTGGATTCGTCCACTTCTTAATATAGGAAGAAATGAGATTGAATCATATCTAGAAAAAGTGGGAATATCTTATTGTACAGACGAGACGAATGCAGAAAATGTTTATGCAAGAAATAAGCTTCGTAATCAGGTTATTCCACAACTGGAGGAAATAAATGAACAGGCAGTCTGGCACATTTCCAGAACAGCTCAGAGCGTGCGTGAACTTTGGAGTTATGTGGATATGCAGATTGAGGAGTATAAGAAAAAAGTGTTGCAGATAGAGCCACAATCATGTCGGAAAGAAACAAATCTTGCTACAGGAGCTATTAGCCTGATTCTGAATAAAAATGAATATGACAAAGTCCCGGTACCGTTAAAAAGTTATGTGATCCACCGGATCATCTGTGAAGCTGCGGGGCACGAGAAGGATATCAGTGCAGTACATGTACAGGCGGTAGAGGAGCTTTTGAACCGGCAGGTGGGACGGAAAATAGATTTGCCTTATGCTGTGGCGGCGAGCCGCATTTATGGAGGAGTGAAGTTTGAAAAGAAACCAGTCATTTCTACAAAAATGATTGATCCAAACCATTTAAATGATGAAAATATAGAAAATCCAGAGGCTTTGTTTCAGTTCCGCATTTTCGAAAGACCGCCTGGAATGAAAGCATTTCCCGAAAAAACCTACACGAAATGGTTCGATTATGATATAATTAATAACACTGTGGAAATCAGACACAGACAGGCCGGAGATGTCCTTGCAATTAATAAAAATGGAGGAACGCAAAGGCTGAAAAAGTATTTTATTAATGAGAAAATTTCGCAGGAAGAGCGGGAGAAAGTCTGGCTGGTGGCAGATGGGCACGATATTATGTGGGTGGTCGGTCACAGACAGAGCCAGCGTTATCAGATTACAGAATCTACAAAAAAGATTTTAGAAATTCACTTTTGCAAAGGAGAAAATTATGGCAGAGACAGTAAGAGTATTAGTTGAGGAAGAAGAAGTTGATAAGAGGATCCGTGATCTTGGAGAGCAGATCAGTAAAGATTATGAAGGAAAAGAAGTGCATCTCATCTGTGTATTAAAAGGTGGCGTATTCTTTATGTGCGAACTGGCAAAGAGAATTACCGTGCCGGTGTCCATGGACTTTATGAGTGTCAGCAGTTATGGTGACGGAACAGCTTCAAGCGGTGTAGTTAAGATTGCAAAAGACCTTGATGAGACACTGGAAGGAAAAGATGTTCTGATCGTAGAAGATATCATTGATTCAGGAAGAACACTTTCTTATCTGATTGAAATTCTTAAAAAACGTGGACCAAAGAGCCTGAGACTTTGTACATTATTAGATAAACCGGAAAGACGTGTCAAAGACGTGAAGGTTGATTATGTCGGATTTAACATTCCAGATGAATTTGTTGTGGGCTACGGTCTGGATTATGCCCAGAAATATAGAAATCTTCCATACATCGGAGTTGTAGAAGGTGTGGAGTAGAAGGGAGCAAAAAGCTTGGACACTAGAAAAAATAAAGGAATCAGCGGAGCCGGTCTTTTAGTTCTTGTTGTATTCCTGTTTGCAGTGCTCTGGTTTACGAACATGTTCGAGAACCAGAGTGACAGACTTACCTGGAGTGAGTTTCAGACATTGGTTACAGGAGACAATGTAGACAGCATTTCTGTGATTCAGAATAAAAATGTGCCGACCGGACATGTGGAAATCAAACTGAAGAAGGAAGATAAAGACGGTAAGCAGGTGCGGTATCTGTATGTTTCAGATATTAATGAAGTGCAGGATTATCTGAAAGAGAATAAGCTGGACTATGATATGGCAGATGTTCCGCAGGACACATTGTTTTCAACAACAATTCTGCCGGTGCTTCTTACACTTGCAGGTGTAATGTTCATTTTTATGATGATGAACCGTCAGGGAGGAAATGCCGGAAGCAAAGCCATGAGCTTTGGAAAGAGCCGTGCAAAGTTAAGCACAGACAGCGACAAGAAGGTTACATTTGATCATGTTGCAGGACTGAAAGAAGAGAAAGAGGAGCTGGAGGAGATTGTTGATTTCCTGAAAGAACCTAAGAAATATATCCAGGTTGGAGCGCGTATCCCGAAAGGAGTTCTCCTTGTGGGACCTCCGGGAACCGGAAAGACACTACTGGCCAAGGCAGTAGCCGGAGAGGCAGGAGTTCCGTTCTTTACTATTTCCGGATCTGATTTTGTGGAAATGTTTGTCGGAGTCGGAGCTTCCAGAGTCCGTGACTTATTCGAAGAGGCTAAGAAAAATGCACCGTGCATCATTTTTATCGATGAGATTGATGCAGTCGCAAGACGAAGAGGAACCGGTATGGGCGGCGGTCATGATGAGCGTGAGCAGACATTGAACCAGTTACTTGTTGAGATGGACGGATTCGGTGTCAATGAAGGGATCATTGTCATGGCAGCAACGAACCGTGTCGACATTCTGGATCCTGCAATCCTTCGTCCGGGACGTTTTGACCGTAAAGTCGTAGTCGGAAGACCGGATGTACAGGGAAGAGAAGAAATTTTAAAAGTTCACGCAAAGGGAAAACCGCTCAGTGAGGAGATCAATCTGAAATAGATCGCGCAGACAACTGCAGGATTTGCAGGAGCAGATCTTGAGAACTTATTAAATGAAGCGGCAATTCTGGCAGCAAAAGCAGGACGCCTCTTCTTAAAGCAGGAAGACATCCAGAAAGCATTTATCAAAGTCGGAATCGGAGCAGAGAAAAAGAGCCGTGTTATTTCTGAAAAAGAAAGAAGAATCACAGCTTTCCACGAGGCAGGTCATGCAATTTTGTTCCATGTCCTTCCGGACGTGGGACCGGTGTACAGTGTGTCTATCATTCCGACCGGAAGTGCCGGCGGATATACGATGCCGCTTCCGGAGCAGGACGAAATGTTCAATACAAAAGGCAAGATGCTGCAGGATATCACAGTGGCACTTGGCGGCCGTGTTGCGGAAGAAATCATTTTTGATGATATTACGACAGGAGCTTCTCAGGATATTAAACAGGCGACTGGTATTGCGAAATCCATGGTAACGAAGTTCGGTATGTCTGAGAAAGTCGGACTGATCAATTACGACGATGACAGCGATGAAGTTTTCATCGGAAGAGATCTTGCACATGCTTCCAGGGGTTACGGTGAGAATGTTGCCGGTGTGATCGATCAGGAAGTAAAACGGATCATAGATGAGTGCTATGCAAAAGCGAAGAGCATTATTCATGAGTACGATCATGTACTTCATGCATGTGCAGAACTGCTTTTGGAAAAAGAAAAGATTTCCAGAGAAGAGTTTGAAGCGTTGTTTGGAGATGAAGCATAGATGAATAAGAAAGCATTATTTTGCGACGGTACTTCGCAGTATGTGAATCCGTCCGAACCGGAGCGCAACGAAGAAGTTGTGTTCCGGTTCCGTACCGCTAAGGACGATGCAGAACATGTCTGCCTTGTTCACGAGAAAATCCGGTATGAGATGGAGAAGGCACAGACGGGCGAAGTATTTGACTATTATGAGATAAAAAGACAGCTGGGCGAGGAGCCGTTCCGGTATTATTTTGAAATCCAAAGCGGCAGTGAAGTATGCTATTATAACCGGTGCGGAGTGTCAGAGCGAGTGGTGTCAGACTATGATTATGTAGTCTGTCCGGGCTTTCGTACACCGAAGTGGGCGAAAGGCGCAGTCATGTATCAGATATTTACAGATCGTTTCTGCAACGGTGACCCTGACAATGATGTGGAAGACCGGGAATATTACTATATCGGAGACTACAGTAGAAAAGTTACAGACTGGAACCGCTATCCGGCAACCATGGATGTGCGGGAATTCTATGGTGGAGATTTAAAAGGAGTCTGGGATAAACTGGACTATTTACAGGATCTTGGAGTAGAAGTGTTATACTTTAATCCAATTTTTGTATCTCCTTCCAATCACAAATACGACATTCAGGATTATGATTACATTGATCCTCATTATGGAGTGATTGTTGAAGACGGCGGAAATATACTGGCAGAGGGCGATCATGAAAATGCCAATGCCACGAAATATCAAAAACGAGTGACGGACAAAAAGAATCTGGAAGCCAGCAATGAATTTTTTGTTCAGTTTGTGGAAGAGGTGCATCGGCGCGGCATGAAGGTGATTCTGGATGGAGTGTTCAATCACTGTGGATCCTTCAATAAATGGCTGGACAGAGAGCGCATTTACGAGAAACAGGAAGGGTATGCGCCGGGAGCATATGTCAGCGCAGACAGCCCGTATCGCAGCTATTTCCGGTTCTTTCAGGAAGAGCGGGAACGCTGGCCATACAATGGTTCATATGACGGATGGTGGGGACATGATACACTGCCGAAGCTGAACTACGAAGATTCACCGAAACTGGAAGCTTATATTTTTGAGATTGCGAAGAAATGGGTGTCACCGCCGTACAATGCGGATGGCTGGCGTTTGGATGTGGCAGCGGATCTTGGAAGAAGTAACGAGTACAATCACGAATTCTGGAAAAAGTTCCGTAAAGTTGTAAAAGAAGCAAATCCGGAAGCACTGATTCTGGCGGAGCATTACGGAGATCCAAGCGAGTGGCTGGAAGGTGATGAGTGGGATACCATCATGAACTACGACGCATTCATGGAGCCGGTCACCTGGTTTTTGACTGGGATGGAGAAGCACAGTGACGAGGCAAGAGAAGACTTAAGAGGCAACGCCGACGCATTTGTAAATGCGATATGTCATCACATGAGCAATATGATGACGCCGTCCCTGCAGGTTTCCATGAATGAATTGTCGAATCATGACCATTCCAGATTCCTGACGAGAACGAATCACAGAGTCGGCCGTGCGCAGGAACTGGGGGCAGAAGCAGCCAATGAAAATGTCAATGTGGCAGTTATGCGTGAGGCGGTCGTTATGCAGATGACGTGGCCGGGCGCACCAACTGTTTATTATGGCGACGAGGCCGGCGTGTGCGGATTTACGGATCCAGACAACCGACGTACGTATCCGTGGGGGCATGAGGATCAGGAGCTGATCGCATTTCACAGAGAAATGATCCGGATCCACAAGCGATACCCGGTGTTCAGGGAAGGTTCTGTTCAGATGCTTGAGTGGCGGGAAAATGTATTGGCTTATGCAAGAACAGATCAGAACCAGCGGATTGTTGTAATCATTAATAACAGTGATGCTCTGGAGGAAGTAACGGTTCCTGTATGGCAGGCAGAAATCCCGATGCGTGGACGTATGAGAAGGCTGATGTATTCTTATCATGAGGGCTACACAACTGAGTACGAAGAGTATATAGTAGAAGATGGAGAGATAGTTGTAAACATGGGTGCGTACTCCGCACTTGTTTTGAAGGAGATGGACGTTAATTATGGATAGGTTAGACGTAAAACTTTGGGCGCTTGCAGAAAAAGGACAGATTGTTCCGGACCGGTCACTTCTTAAGACACCGGAGCAGATTGCCGAAATCAGAAAGAGTGCTGACCTCAACACAGCAGTACTGGATCATGTGGCTGCACATATCAAAGCTGGTATGAGCACAGCGCAGATCGATAAGCTTGTATATGATTTCACGACAGAACACGGAGGAATTCCGGCACCGCTTGGATATGAAGGATTTCCAAAGAGTGTGTGCACATCGATTAATAATGTTGTATGCCACGGAATTCCAAATGAGAATGAAATCCTTGTAGAAGGGGATATTATCAATGTAGACGTATCAACCATTTTAAATGGATATTATTCAGATGCTTCTCGTATGTTCAAGATTGGAAATGTGTCCGAAAGAGCAGAACGGATCGTGCGTGTAACACAGGAGTGTGTAGAGCGTGGCCTAAAGGCAGCAAAGCCATGGGGGCATTTGGGAGATATTGCATACGCGATCAACACGCATGCAAAGAAAAATGGATATTCTGTTGTAGAGGAAATTGGAGGACATGGAATTGGTCTTGAATTCCACGAAGAGCCATTTGTAAGTTATGTAACACCAAAAGGCAGTGAAATGGTGCTTGTTCCTGGTATGATGTTCACAATCGAGCCGATGATCAACGAGGGAACACCGGAGTTCTATGTAGATGAGGATAACGGCTGGACCGTATATACAGATGATGACGGATTGTCAGCCCAGGTAGAGTACATGGTACTTGTAAAAGAAAAAAGTGTAGAAGTACTGACGAAATAATAGATAGCAAAGCTGTTTGATACTGGTTACAGCAACTGCTGCTGTGAGCAGATATGATTCCATAGACAGGAATTATTAGATGACTTTAAGATAATGACACGAGATGCAGGAGGAAAAACAGATGCTTAGAATTGGAATGTTGACAAGTGGTGGAGATTGTCAGGCACTGAATGCAGCAATGCGCGGCGTGGTGAAAGGACTGTTTCAGGCACGTAAAGACGTGGAGATTTATGGATTTGAAGAGGGATATAAAGGTTTGATCTACTCGAACTTCAGAATGCTTAAAGCTGAAGATTTCTCAGGAATTTTAACAGTCGGAGGAACAATCCTTGGAACTTCAAGACAGCCGTTCAAACTAATGCGTGTACCGGATGAAAATGGGCTGGACAAAGTAGAAGCTATGAAGCACACTTATCACAAGTTAAGTCTGGATTGTCTTGTGATCCTTGGTGGAAATGGAACTCATAAGACAGCAAACCTTCTGCGTGAGGAAGGCTTAAATGTTGTGACGCTTCCGAAGACGATCGACAACGATCTGTGGGGAACAGATATGACATTTGGATTCCACAGTGCGGTTGAAGTCGCAACAGATACGATCGATCGTATCCATACAACAGCAACTTCCCACAACCGTGTATTTATTATCGAGATCATGGGACATAAAGTCGGCTGGGTAACGCTGTACGCAGGAATTGCAGGCGGTGCCGACATTATTCTGCTTCCGGAGATTCCTTATGACATGGATGTGATTGCAGAGGCAATAGACAAGCGTGCCAAATCAGGTAAAAAGTTTACCATTATCGCAGTGGCAGAGGGAGCTATTTCCAAGGAAGACGCGAAGCTTTCCAAAAAAGAATTAAAGGACAAACAGGCAAAGAAGAAATATCCTTCTGTAGCTTATGAGATGGCAGAAAAAGTTCAGAAGAGAACTCAGCAGGAAGTGCGTATCGCAATTCCCGGACACACACAAAGAGGTGGATCCCCGTGTCCATTTGACCGTGTATTGTCAACAAGACTCGGCGCAGAAGCTGCCCGCGCAATCTTAGATGAAAATTATGGTTGTATGATGTCCGTAAAGAATGATAAGATTGTTCGTGTTCCGCTTAGTGAAGTAGCAGGAAAGTTAAAATATGTTGATCCGAAGTCTGAGATCGTCAGACAGGCAAAGATCACCGGAATTAGTTTTGGAGATGAATAATAACCATGTCATATATGGCTTTATACCGGAAATGCCGGCCAAATGAATTTGAAGATCCTTTTTCCCGTTCTTAGTCCGTAGCTCTACAATAAATGGCAATGCCTTGAAATAGGCAGCACTGTAAAAAGGGAATTTAGGAGAAGAAGATAAAGCATTATGCAACTCCGTCAGGTTGAGAATAACATTCTTATTGATCTGTAAATGTCCTTTCTCACGTACCCCTTCTTCACTCATCATCGTTATCAGATTGCCATACCACTCTCTCATGGCAGCACGCTGGTCCTCCGGATAACGGACAATCACATTAGTCTCCAGTTCTTCCGGTTCACAATGATTGGCACGGATGAGGTCTTCTTCCTGCCACATATATATAAGATATTCGGCAATGTTTCTCTCTTTCAGTTGTTGAGCTATTTGATTCATAATGTTATCTCCTAATAAATTGACTCTCCCAACAAAGTATAAATCAATCCAGCTACAGATACCAACATCACAATGCTTCCAATGACACGATTCAGTATCCAAATGCCACGCAGATTGAACTTAGTACGTACCTTGTTCACAAAGTAAGTGATTCCGAGCCACCAAGTCAATGCGCCGGCAGCGATAGCAAAATATCCCGTTATCTCTTCAAAGACTAAAACGCCCTGTTGCACAAAGGCAAAACGGGCAAAAAGTCCGATGAACAGGAATATGATTAAAGGGTTAGAAAGAGTGACGAAAAATGCAGTTATAAAATTATGAAAATAAGATCCCTTATTGGACGAAGCCGGACGGATAGAATTTACCGGATTACTGCGAAAGGTATAAATTCCGAAAACAAGCAACATAACGCTGCCGAGCAATTGCATGGCCAGAAGGGTCTACCTTTGTTCACACACCATTTGCTATCGTGGTGCAATGCCAACACAAGCGTTATGCCGAGATTGAGTTCGGTTCAGAAGGCTTTATTGGCATGATTCGCTACTATAAAGATGAGCAAATCATTCGTGAAGACATCTATGATGACCGCGGCTTTATTTCAAGTAGTCTTTATTATGAAGATGGACAACCAAGCTATCGAAACTACCTTAATGCCAAGGGAGTTTGGCAGCTTTGTCATTTCTTTGATGGTCGTGGGATTGTAGCCAATCCTCGTACGGAAGGTCGTTTTAATAAGAGTTACTACGGTGACCTTTCAGAAGTTATCTGGGAATTTTTGACTAAATTCTTGGAGGAAAAGGTAGAAGCAGAGGACCGTTTTGTTATCGCCTCAGATTTGCGCCATAACAAACACCTCTTCGACCACTTGCCAGCAGCCAACACTAAGATTTTGACCTGGTTCGCAGAACGTAATCAGGATGATAGTATTGACACCTATGCAGCCTTTCTGCCACAAGTGGACTTGTTGATTGCTGACCGTTACGATTACTTGGAGCAACTTCAGGTTGCCTATCCAAAAGAGGCTAAGAAGCTCAAACACATGGCTTCCTTCGATACCCGTTTGGCTTTGGGAACCAGTCAACGTGTCAAAGAATCTAAGATTTTTTATCAGGTTGATTTTGACCAATTGGATTTAGAGGCGATTTATCAGGTTCTGGCTTTTGTGGCTAAGTATCCAAAGACACAGGTTGAGTTTGGAGCATTTAATGCCAATCCAGAGCAACTTGCTAGCCTGCAACATCAAGTGGAGAAAATGATTGAAGAACGATTGAGTCCAGAAGCCTTTGAAGAGGTTGTCGAAAGTAGTGGTGCAGAAAATAAATTGGAAGAAAATAATGAAATCGTAAGCCGATTTTCTTTCCAAGACCTGCGTGACGAGACTGCCCTTATCAAGTCTCTTCAGTTTACACGACTCATTGTTGACTTGAGCAAGGAACCTAATCGTTATACACAAATTGCAGGGATTAGTGCTGGTATTCCGCAGATTAACCGTGTGGCGTCTGAGTATGTGACCCACCAAGAAAATGGTTATATCTTGAAGCACTTGTCCGATTTTGAAAAAGGGGCTTACTACTATTTGGGACAGTTGAACAACTGGAACCGTTCCCTTATCTACTCGATTGAGAAAATTAAGGAAAACACAGGAGACCGTTTGGTGCAAAAATGGGAAAATTGGTTGAAGGAGGAGCAGAATGACCAAGGATAATCGCCTGAAAATACTACAAGTTGGACCATCCAACTGGTCAGAAATTCAGGAAATTCCTGAAAATATGAAATGGTATTATTGCAATCTTGGTCAGCTTGAGACCTTGCAAGAAACCATCGAAGAAGACGAAATCAAGACTTTCACAGCTGTCATTGTGGACAGTCTTGCAGGTCTTGAAGAATTGATGGCTATTAAAGAGCATTTGATTCCTCACACTATTTTCTTTGATCAAACGATTGAAGTGACCGATGAGATTCTAGCTCAGTTCATCAAGGAAATATGCGCCGTGCCAACTGATTTTTCAAATCAAGGGCAGTTGCTCTTTACCCTTTCAAAAGCGCTCTTTTCAGGGCAGTACGGGGATAAGATGTTTCCTTTCACGACCCAGGTTAACCCCAATTTTACTGGCCAAGTGACCTACCATGGTTATGAAAATGTCATTTTAAATGGTGATTATGGTCAAGATTTCAGTCCTGTCTTGGACTGGACCTATAATGTCAGAGCCAGCAAGGAAAATCCTATCGAGCTTTGGTTGGAATTTGAAAAAGATGCTTCGTAAATTT
>OGYS01000864.1_pt1 | contig 19203 bp, 19 predicted proteins | sample 1576611 | NCBI WGS metagenome assembly OGYS01 (sample SAMEA3541571, study PRJEB24748) | human gut metagenome | biome: human gut; feature: human-associated habitat; material: faeces | place: China | collected 2012
GCCGACGAGTTACTTCGCTTCGGACCTGATTGGTTTCGCTATTCCCGGTAAAATATGGCCGGATGGTCCAGGCGGAGCCGGAAAAAAATATCTGACAGCTCCTTACCATCCAAGCGCAGAACCGGAAATTCCGGCGACAGTGACTCAAATCCATCCAGCATGGCCCTGTAGGCGTTCTGCTGCGCTTTATTCATCTGCTGGTAATAAAATTCCTGTTTCATATTCGTTCCACATATCCTTCTTAAGTCTGTTTGTCCTGCCTCTGAAAGAAAAGGCAGGAACCATGCACCTTCCGGTACATCCTCCTGCCTTGTATTCTCTCCTGTTATCAGCCGACCCGCAATTTAAACTTCTGTACTTCCCGGTCGGAATCTACTTTTTCAATCATAGCTCCCAATCCCTGAAGCTTTTCCTCAAAACACTCATATCCGCGCTGGATATAACCGATTTCATCCACCACCGTATACCCGTCAGCGGCTAATCCCGCAATTACAAGGGCTGCTCCCGCCCTCAGGTCCGGTGCATTGACCTGGGCTCCTGTCAGGCCTTTTACGCCGTCTATGACAGCCACATTGCCCTCTACCTTTATATTGCTGCCCATGCGGGCCAGCTCGTCCACATATTTGAATCTGTTCTCAAAAATACTCTCTGTCACCATACTGGTGCCGTTGGCCAGGACTAGGGCAACCGACATCTGAGGCTGCATGTCCGTAGGAAAGCCGGGATAGGGAAGGGTCTTTATATCCGTATGCCTCTGGGCAGGTTTTCCAACCACGCGTACAGCGTCATCAAATTCAATCACCTCACAGCCTATCTCCGTCAGCTTGGCGGAAATGGCTTCCAGATGCTTGGGAATCACGTTCTTAACCATGATATCGCCTCTGGTGGCAGCCGCGGCGCACATGAACGTACCTGCCTCAATCTGGTCCGGTATAATGGAATACTCAGTGCCGTGAAGACGGTTCACTCCCCTGATACGAATTGTATCCGTACCGGCTCCCTTTATATTGGCGCCCATGCTGTTTAAGAAGTTGGCAACATCAACAATATGGGGTTCCTTGGCAGCGTTCTCCAGGATGGTCTGTCCCTCTGCCAGGGCCGCGGCCATCATGATATTAATAGTAGCTCCCACTTTCATCTTCCGCATGTGCTGACGTGGCGCCATATTCTTTCCACCTTCCGGCGCAAAGATTCCGTCCGTCTTATAATGCCAGTATCGAATATCAATAATATCTACTACGGCAGCGCGTTTGGGATCTGCAAGGATTGTATCCTGTACGTCTTTCGTTGTACTCAATGCCACTTTTGCTTTCTTTCCGGTTTCAGTTTCCCATTCGGCTATCACGTCCAACCAAAATTGTACGAAGTGCAACGGGCCTGTAAATTCGGCGCTTGTCAACTGAATAACATTCGAATTGTCTGCGAAGTTATTCAGGCACTGACGGATATATTGTCTGTGCAATTCACGACGAACAGGATGACTGATATCATAGAACATATCCGCCACAAAGATTCGTTTGTCTCCGGCAAATGGAGCAGGTTCAGGAAATCCGGTCTGATTGATGTTATTGCTGCTTCTCCATGGAGAATCTACCCAATGCGCACCGGCTTCCAATATATTGTGCTGGAAATAGTTTTCATGGAACAACAGCAGTCCGTCCTTATTTCCTTTTTCTGCAAATTCTTTTAAGCGGCTCCAGTACCATGCATTAGGGCGTTTCAAATCATATTTGCTCAATCCTTCCCATGCTGTTCCCTGACCGCTACGACCGAATGGCTGTTCATAGAAAGGTCCCCATACATCACCATCCCGACGGCGAACCCGTTCGTGGTCATCCCGGCGACGATCGTACCAAAGACCGTAATTCTGATCGAAAACAAGAATGTTTTTCTGTTTCATAAAGTCGACTACAGAATCAATGCGGTCGGTTAATCCCAATCCTTCGCGTCCCGGCACAAAGCGGGTGATGGCCGGACTTGCCTTTTTCAGATAATTGGTTTTGAGCTTTCCGTTCCACCAAGGGGTGGTATGACTACCTCCAACCAATAGAGCTCCGTCCATCTGAATACGTCCATTGGTTACAGTTACTTCCGGTTGGGTTAATAATTTAGCAGCAGCAGAAAAAGAAGAAGAATTTGCAAGTGCAGCGCTCTTTTTCTCTTTAATATCATCAATTGATTTTACTCCGGTTGATGCCACCGAAGGAGCAAACTTATTATCACCTATCCAATGTTCCAACGTCAACCGTGGTTTATATGCTTCTTTAGCGAGTTCCATAGCTACTTCCACTGTGGGACTACTGGTTGCACTTGTATTTCTGGGAAGAATACGTGCACGCTCTGTACATTCTTTATTCAACCGTTCTCCCAATTGAGCATAAAAAATACTGCGAGGTTGTACATGATTGTTGGATTGTGCCCATTCACCGTCACCGGAGAATTGTGCCCAACAACCGTATGCACGGTTCATCGCATCTTTTGCCGGGGCATAACATTCGATTTCCGCTGCGGTACATTGCCAAAACAAGCTGTTTGCCGTATTCCAACCGGCTCCGTTTTTATCTTGTCCCAAATTCTTGAAAGTCAGGTTATGCCCGTCGATATTTACTACATCAAACAACAGTCCGCACGCCCAGGCATCAATAGAACCACTGAATCCCAAAGATTCGTACGAATCACATTGTACAAAAGCATTGGGACCGGCTGCGCAATATCCGGCAGCAAAGTCATGAATTCAATTTCTTACCATTGTTCTTGTGGTGGTTTATTTAGATTATATAAAAATAACACTGATCCTATAACACCAGAAGTTTCTATTGGAGAAATTGAAACACCGCTTATACCTATAAAATTTGGTAAACAAGAGTTTTTCTTTAAAATGGAAAACTTAAATCCAACAGGTTCTTTCAAAGCCCGTGGTGCCAAGACAATGATTAGCATACTAAAAAATCTAGGCATAAAACACATAATTGAAGATTCTTCAGGAAATGCAGCTTCTGCTATAGCAGCTTACGCAGCTGCGGCAAACATGAAATGTACTGCTTATGTACCTGAAAATATAGCTGAAGGCAAATTAAAACAAATTGAAACTTTTGGTGCTCAAATTCGCCTTGTTATTGGTAATCGTGATACCGCAGCGAAAACAGCTCAAAAAGAAGCTACAAAATCTAAAACATATTATGCTTCTCATGTCTATAATCCTTTATTCTTTGAAGGAATAAAATCTCTAGCTTATGAAATTTACCATCAATTAAATGACCATGTACCTGAATATATTTTCCTTCCTGTTGGTAATGGTACAATGCTTCTCGGTCTTTATTATGGATTTGAAGAAATTGGTCGTTTACCAAAATTCATCGCTGTTCAAAGCGAAAATTGCTGTCCTTTATATAATGCATTCAAGAAAAAACGCAAAGGTTCCAAAGTTGGTTATACTATAGCTGATTCCATACGTGTAGAAAAACCAATGCGTTTAAAAGAAATGCTCATGGCAATTACTCGTAGCAATGGTGAAGTCCTCACTGTAGATGATGAAGAAATTATCGAAGCTCAACATCAAGTAGGTAGAAAAGGTATCTATATTGAACCAACTGCTGCTGCTTCCGTTGCTGGTGCTTTAAAATATTTCAAAAAAGGAAAACCAGATAATTACCGTGTTATTATTCCAATAACTGGTGCTGGTATCAATACTTCTAGTAACAAAGATTAAAATAAAAGTCAGTTTTAGTAAAAGCTAAAACTGACTTTTTTTATCAACATATCCATCATCATCAAAAATAACTTACTATATATCTTTTATCCCTAAAAATTTATGATAAAATATATTATTAATTAACTCAAATTAAATTTATTTTTAGAAAGGATGTTTTGATGGAAGATATTAATATCTATATGTGTTTATTTCTAATTGTTACTGGATTTATCGCAGCTTTTATCGATACTGTAGTTGGCGGTGGTGGTCTTATTTCTTTACCTGCACTTTTATTTACTGGCATGCCTCCCGTTACAGCTATAGCTACGAATAAAGTGTCTGCTTCTATGGGTGCTACAATCGGTTTTGCCTCTTTTGTTCGCTCTGGTAGAGTAGATTTTTCTACTATAAAATATTTACTACCACTTTCTTTTATTGGCTCAATCTGTGGTGCTAGTATTTTAAAACTAATTCCTTCTGACTTTCTTCGTCCCTTAATTATCATTTTACTTGTAGCGGTAACTATCTATACTTTGACAAAAAAAGAATTTGGTCAAGTCGCTACATTTAATGGTATGAGTCAAAAAATGTGGATACTAAGCGCTATTGCTGCATTTATTTTTGGCTTTTATGATGGATTTTTCGGCCCTGGTACTGGCACATTCTTATTATTTGCCTTCCTTTGGATAGGTTTTGATTTTATCGGTGCTGCTGCTAATGCTCGTGGCTTAAACTTTGCTAGTAATATCGCTGGTGCATTATTTTTCATCAGCTCTGGCATTGTCGATTTCGCCTACGCCATTCCTATGGGACTTGCCATGATGGTTGGAGCCTTCTGCGGAGCTCGCATGGCCATTGCCAAAGGTGCTACATACGTAAAAACCTTATTCATCATCATGTCCATCGTATTAATCGGAAAACAAGTAATTGATTTATTCAAATAATACAATGTTCATTTTTCTTTTATATAAAAGAAAAATGAACCAAAAAGAAAATCTACCCGCAATATTGATTTTACTTTGACAAAGATAAAACTATGTCTACAACGCTCTAAACTCGCTTCGCTCAAACAGTAGGACTAAAACCGTAGCCCTAGTTTTATCTTTGCCAATAGCTTTCAGCTACCGTAAAAGTCTGCTAATGCGGGGAAAATTTGCATTTATCAGATAAACTAAGACTTTATCTATGGTAGGTATTTTTTATTGTTTGTGTATCAAAGAAGAATAAGTTAATTAATAGGATAAGAAAAAATATTATACATTTTTTCCCATTTGATATGCTTCATCTATAATAGGTGTTCCAAGTATTTTTCCAGCTTCCATTGCGTCAGTAGCATACAGACGACCTTTAATAGTATAAGCTTCAAGATGTTCAACAAAACCATCTAAATCACCTAAAGAACGTTCTATGATTTTTTTATCTAGTCCAGCTGAAACGATATAATATACTTCTTTTTTTCCTAATTTTTGCCAAATAGGATAAGTGCGGTCGATGAATGTTTTCATTTGTGCACAAATGCCATAGAAATAGACTGGTGTAGCAAGTACTATAACATCTGCTTGTTGAAATTGTTCTAATATATATTGCATATCATCTTTTAATATGCAGGTACCACCATTTTTCATACAAGCATCACAAGCACGACAAAAGTGAATATTTTTATCTGCAAGTCGTATTAAATTTACGCAATGTTTCGCCTCTAGAGCTCCTTTGCAAAAACTTTCGCATAATAATTGAGAATTTCCTTTTTTGCGAGGACTTCCTGAGATTATTAAAATATTTTTCATGATAGATGCCTTCTCTACGTGTATGATAATGTATTTTTTTATTCATTGAAGAAAAATGAACAGATAGATGATTATTTTTTTATTAGTAAGCATACAGATTCTACATGACCTGTTTGTGGGAACATGTCTACAGGTTGGATTTCTGTAGCTTTATAGCCTAATTCGTCTAAGATACCGATATCGCGAGCAAGTGAAGCAGGATTACAAGATACGTAAACAATGCGTTTTGGTCTCATGGCAGCGAAAGTTTTTAAAACTTCTGGTGCACAGCCTGCTCTTGGTGGGTCAGTTACGATTACATCTGGACGAAGTCCTTTGCGATAGAGTTGAGGCATTAATTTGGCAGCATCGCCTGTCAAAAATTCAGCATTTCTTATATTATTATCACGAGCATTGGCGATAGCATCGCGGATTGCTTCAGGTACGATTTCCATACCGTAAACTTTTTTTGCTTTTTGAGCTAAGAATAAGGAGATAGTACCTGTGCCACAATAGCCGTCAATTACAGTTTCTTTACCTGTTAAATTAGCGTATTTTAAAGCACATTCATATAATTTTTCTGCCTGTTCTGTATTTACTTGGAAGAAGGAAAGTGCAGATATTTTGAATTTTAGACTACCTAATCTATCTGTGATATGAGAAGCACCCCAAAGAATTTTGCATTCTTTGCCCATGATGATATTATTTCTACCAGTATTGATATTTTGTACGACACTTGTCAAATTTGGGATTTTGGAGCGTAAGAAATTCACGATTTCACGCACGCGAGGTATTTTTGGTTGAGCAGTAACGAGTACGACCATACATTCAGTTTCGTCGCGATTAGTACGACCTACAACATGGCGTAAAAGACCATAATGAGTTTTTTCATCATAGACACTTAATTTAAATTTTGTTGCCATTTCGCGTACAGCATTGGCGATTACATTATTTGTATGTTTTTGAATATGGCAGTTTTCGGTATTGATGATATTATGACTGCTATGGGCATAACAACCAACGATAATACCTTCTTTTTTGCTTCTGCCGATTGGAAATTGCATTTTATTGCGATAGTGCCATTCGTGAACAGATGGCATAGTAGGGTGAATGATGATATCTTTTTTGATGGCGATATGTTCCATCATATCGATTACTTTTTGTTTTTTAGCATTGAGTTGAGCTTCATAAGAATAATGTTGAAGCTGGCAAGCACCACAGTCATCATATACTTTACAGATTGGTTTTATTCTGTCTGAAGTTTTTTCAAGAATAGATACTATTTCGCCTGTAGCATAATTTTTTTTCACAAGTGTGATTTTAGCCTCTACAGTTTCTCCAGGAAGTGCATAAGGAATAAATACAGTGAAATTTTCAAAGCGTCCAACGCCTTCACCGCTTTGCCCCATTCCTGTGATTTTTATTTCATATTTCTGTCCTAATTGAACAGGAATTTTACTTTTCATTAATTAAAAAATCCTTTCTATAATAAATAATTATTTAGCAAATGATACTTGAGTTAATAAATCAAGTGGTTTAGCAATTAAAATATCTGCACCATTTTGTTTTAATTCATCAGCAGGTCTAAAGCCCCATAATACACCAACAGCTAACATATCGGCATTTTTTGCAGTCTGCATATCTACATCAGAGTCCCCAAGATAAGCTATTTCTTGAGGTTTTAATTGCCAATTTTGGGCAATCATCAAGACTTTGCCTGGGTCTGGTTTGCGTTTTAAGCCAGCTTTATCGCCGATTATTTCGCTGAAAATACCTTCACCAAATAATAATTTTACGATATTTTTGGCAGCTTCGTCATGTTTATTTGTACAAATACCAAGTTTTATATTTTGTTGTTGCAATTTTTTTAATAAAGTTAAGATATCTTCATAAGGAGCTGTGTGGTCTAAATTATGTTTAGCGTATACTTGTTTGAATTTAGCTAAAGCTTCATCTAAAAGATATTGTTTATCTTGAGGTAGGGAACGCTCCATTAATTTTTTTATGCCATTACCTACGCGATACTTATAACTTTCGATATCATGAGTAGGTAAATTATATTCAGTAAGTACAGTGTTTACACTATTTGCTAAATCTGTTAAAGAATTAACAAGAGTGCCATCAAGGTCAAATATAACGCCTTTGTAGTTCATAAAATCAACCTTCTTATATTTGTAGTTTTATATTAAAAATTAGTATGTGATTTTTCTAATTCTAAGAGATAATTTTTTAAATTTAATCCACCTGCATAACCGATTAATTTTCCATTAGAGCCAATCACACGATGACAGGGAATGATAATAGGCAGTGGATTTTTATTATTAGCCATGCCTACGGCTCGATATGCTTTAGGCTTATTGATTTTTTGAGCGATTTCTTTATAACTAGTAGTTTGTCCATAGGGAATATTTTGAAGTTCTTTCCATACTGCAAGTTGAAATGGCGTGCCTGTTAATTTAAATGGTAAAGAAAATGTAGTGCGTTTTCCTTGGAAGTATTCATCTAATTGAATAGTAGCCATAGATAAAAGCTCTGTTGTTTGTAACAGAGCTTTTTGTGGTTGCGTAAATTGAATATTAATTAAATGAGTTTCTGTCGCTACTAGATATAAAGAGATATTTTCAAATTGATATTTACAAGAATAAAACATCTTTAAACCTCTTTTATCATGGTAGTTAAAATTTCAGCGATTTGTTTTAATTTCCAAGGTTGCATTTTCAATACAGGTATGGCTCTTTTGTATTGATATATAGTCGCCATGATGATGACATCACTAGTTTCTTTGCTTAAATCAGCACAATGACGAGAGATAGCAACTTCGCCACCTTTACTTAAAAATGTTTGTTTTAAAATATTGGCAGCTTTGCTATTTACATCATAGAGTTTTATCACTTTGAAAAGAGCTTTATCTTGCATTATTTTTATGCCAGCATCAGTGCAGTGGATATCTTGCATAGCTTGGCGTGCTTCATCAATAGTATTTAAATCTAATATTTCAGGTGAAAAATCATTTATCATTTTTGTTTAACCTAAATAAGGATTGATTTGTTTTTCATAGGCAATAGTAGTTGCTCCACCATGACCAGGAAAAACAGTTAAATTTTCATCTAAAGTCAAGATTTTTGCTTTTAAATTGGAAATTAAATCAGTCATAGAGCCAGTAGGAAAATCAGTTCTACCAATAGAGCCAGCAAATAAAGAGTCGCCACTCATAACAACGCCTTCACCAACAAGGCAAATTCCACCAGGTGTATGCCCTGGAGTATGGATTACTTTTAGATTGCAATTGCCAAAAGAAATAATATCGCCTTCATGTAAGATTATATCGGCAGGTTGAGAAATTATAGGTCTACCCATATAGCCATTTTCAGAAAGATTGAGATGTGGGTCAGTGAGCATACAAGCATCATCAGCATGAATAGCCAATTTTGCTTTTAGAGCTAAACCTAATTCTTTATTAGCGCCAATATGGTCAGCATGACCATGTGTATTTACAATATATTTAATATGAAGTTTTAAATTATCGACTACATTTAAAATACTTGTAGCTTCATCGCCTGGGTCGACGATTATGCCTTCTAAAGTTTGTTCATCATATAAAATATAGCAATTTTCCATGATTGGGCCAACTACTAAGGCTTTTATTTTCATGATAATGCTCCTTTGTAATTTTTATTAGTTTATTTTTCTTTAGCAGAACTACTCAAATTACGACGAACGCTGTAAACATCTTTAAGACGGCGGAGTGTATTCATTAATTGTTCTGCACGAGCTAAATTTTTTGTATGGAAAGTAATAGTCATGACAGCAGTTTTATTGCTAGGGATACTGCGAGAGGAAATATTTTCAATATTTATTTTCGCATCAGAAATTCTAGCGATGATTTCAGTTAAGATACCTTGTCTATCGTAACAACCAACTTCGATAGTTACAGGATAAGATTGGTCTGTGCTGATATCCCAATTTACATCAATGACGCGCATCATATCATTGCCTTCACGCAATACGTTTGGACAATCGGCACGATGAACAGATACACCGCGACCACGAGTTATATAACCGATTATTTGGTCGCCTGGGATAGGATTACAACATTTTGCTAAATGCACAAGGAAACCATCTTCACCTTCGACTAAAATACCATGACTTGCTTTTTTCTTAGGTGTTTTAGGCTTGATTTTTTCAAGCATTTGTGAAATATCCGGAGGGGTGATTTCCTGTAGGTCTTTTTTATAAAAAGCAATGAGTTTACTCATAATGCTATTTACAGTGATACCACCAAAACCGATAGAAGCAAACATATCATCAGTATTTTGGATATTTAATTTTTGAGCTACTTGTAAAAGTCTATCATTTTTGGCTAAATCTTTAAAATTGTAGCCTAAATGTTTAGCTTCATTTTCTAATAATTCAAGACCGCGGGCGATATTTTCTTCACGGCGTTGTTTTTTGAACCATTGGCGGATTTTTGTTCTTGTCTGTGAAGAAGCTACGATATTTAACCAATCTGGACTTGGGCCATTATTTTGTTTATTGGTAATTACAGAAACGATATCACCGTTTTGCAAAGTATATTCAAGTGGAACAATTTTGCCATTTACTTTAGCACCTACACAGTGATTGCCGATATCTGTATGAATGTGATAAGCAAAGTCTATAGGGTTTGAGCCTTTTGGTAAATTGATAACATCACCGCGAGGAGTATATACGAATACTTCATCGGAGAAAATATCAATTTTAAGTGCTTCAAAATATTCGCGTGGGTCAGAAAATTCATCTTGAAGTGTAATCATTTGGCGGAGCCATGAAAGTTTTTTATCGTATTCGCTATTAGCTCCTATGCTTTTATTGCCAGCTTCTTTATATTTCCAGTGAGCAGCAATACCATATTCAGAAATAGCATGCATAGCAAAAGTACGAATTTGAATTTCAAGTGGAAGACCATTATCTGTGATTACAGTAGTATGCAAAGATTGATAGCCGTTAGTTTTTGGTACAGCGATATAATCTTTAAATCTACCTGGTAGCGGTTTCCACATAGCGTGAATAATACCAAGTACAGTGTAGCAATCAGGGATAGTCTGCACTAATACACGCACAGCGAGTAAATCGAAAATATCGGAGATATCTTTATTGCTTTTTTTCATTTTGCGGTAGATACTGTAGAAATGTTTTGCTCTACCTTTGATTTCACCTTTTAAATGAATTTTATCAAATTCTTGCTGGATTTTTGCTACAGCGTCATTGATAAAACCTTGACGTTCTTCACGTTTTTGATTTACTTTATCGACTAAATCATAATAAGTTTCAGGTTCAAGATAACGCAAACATAAATCTTCAAGTTCCCATTTGATATTGGAAATACCAAGGCGATTAGCAAGTGGTGCATAAACTTCTAGCGTTTCTTTAGCAATGCGTTTTTGTTTTTCTTCACGCATATATTTTAAGGTACGCATATTATGCAAGCGGTCGGCTAATTTTATCATGATTACACGAATATCTTTAGCCATAGCTAAAAACATTTTGCGATATGTTTCAAGCTGTTGGTCCTCTTTGGATTTATATTTCATTTTGCTGAGTTTAGTTACGCCGTCAATGAGCATAGCAACTTCTTCGCCAAAGAGTTCTTTCATTTGTTCGATGGTATAGATTGTATCTTCCACAACGTCATGCAATAAGGCAGCAGCAATAGTAACATCATCGATATGTAAATCAGTTAAAATCATAGCAACATGTAATGGGTGTGTGATATACATTTCACCTGAAATACGTTTTTGGTCAGCATGTGCCTCATAAGCAAGATTATAAGCTTTAGTAATTAAATCAAAATTAGCTTGTGGATTGTAACTTTTTACGGTATTGATAATATCATCAATTGTAATATCCATATTATCAGTTTTCATCTTAATCACTCCAGAGATTATGAAAAACATAATCATAAAATTTATCGAAAGACTAAAAAGGAATATATAAAATTATAAAATAATGATAATATATATATATAACATAATCAAGATAATATATGTTTTATAATTTATCAGAGATGCGTTTTTATTTTTATATTGATGATAAAAATATATTTTAATGAAGGAATGGTGCAAAATGAATTTAAAAGCAGAAAAATTTAAAGCTTATATAGCAGAAAATAATATTACAAATTTCAAAGTAGAAGAAAGTATAAATAATAATGAAGAAGAAAATGCACGAGTTACTTTTCATACATATGTAAAAGTATTTGGTCAAAAATTGCCTGCTGTAATCGTGATGGATGAAAGTATTTATGTTATTTTACGCGTGCAGGTAATACCAGACATTGAATATATGAAAAATAAAGATGAATTCATTCGTTGTGTAAATGAGATGAATATAAATTATAAAGCAGTAAAATATTATCTAGGTGCAGATAATGCTTTATATTTAGATATGTATATTCCTAATAAAAATGATGATTTAGATGGTGAATTAGTAATGGATTTATTAAATGCAATTACAGTTCATTTAGAAAAAGAATATCCAAATTGGATGAAATTGTTATGGAATTGATGATAAAATTCTAATTTGATACAGTAAAGATACAGTAAAAAAGCAAATAAGATAAAGTGAAAAGAAAGCCATTACTAAAGATATAGTGATGGCTTTCTTTTAGGAATGTTAATGTGTCATTAATAGGTAAGTAATCTTGACACTGTTTCTAAAAACCTTTACAATACTTCTATATGGTTACGTCAGCTATATGAATTTGTAAAGAATATTTAGAAAAATTTAACGTAAAGGGGGGTGGAGATTATCGTTGAATTATTATTAGCGATAATACTTGCACTAGTTGTAGGCTTAGGTGCGGGCTATTGGATGAGAAAACGCAGTGCAGAATCACAAATTGGCTCTGCTGAAGCTGAAGCAAGAAGAATTGTTACAGAAGCCGAAAAACAGATTGAAACTAAGAAAAAAGAAGCAACTCTTGAAGCAAAAGAAGAAATACATAGAATGCGTCAAGAGTTAGACCGCGATACAAAAGACCGTAGAAATGAACTTTCCCGTCAAGAACGTCGTTTGGTACAAAAAGAAGAAAATTTAGATAGAAAAATTGATTCTTTAGAGAAAAAAGAAGAAGTTTTAAATCGTAAAGAAGCTGAGATTGATAAATCTCAAGCAAAAATAGAAGCACTTCATGCAAAACAGTTAGAAGAATTAGAACGTATTTCTGGACTTACTACAGAAGATGCACGCAGTATGTTACTTGCAGATGCTGAAATCGAAATCAAACACGATAAAGCTGTAATGATTAAAGAATATGAACAGCAAGCAAAAGAAGAAGCAGAAAAACGTGCTAGAAATATCATTTCTTTGGCTATTCAAAGATGTGCTGCTGACCATGTAGCAGAAACTACTGTTTCTGTAGTAGCATTGCCAAATGATGAGATGAAAGGTCGCATCATTGGTCGTGAAGGTAGAAATATTCGTGCTTTAGAAACAATGACAGGCATTGATTTAATTATTGATGATACACCAGAAGCTGTAATTTTATCTGGTTTTGATCCTGTTCGTCGTGAAATTGCACGTATTGCTTTGGAAAAACTCATTACAGATGGGCGTATTCACCCAGCTCGCATTGAAGAGATGGTAGAAAAAGCTCGTAAAGAAGTAGACCAACGCATTAAAGAAGCAGGAGAACAAGCTTGCTTTGAAACTGGTGTACATGGATTACATCCAGAAATTGTAAAATTATTAGGTAGATTAAAATATCGTACAAGTTATGGTCAAAATGTATTAAATCACTCTGTAGAAGTATCTCATTTAGCAGGTGTAATGGCTGCTGAATTAGGTGTTGATGTAAATCTTGCTAAACGTGGCGGTTTATTACATGACATAGGTAAAGCTATTGACCATGAAGTTGAAGGTCCACATGTTACTATCGGTGCAGATTTAGCGAAAAAATATCGTGAATCTGCTGATGTTGTAAATGCTATAGCTGCTCATCATGGTGATGAAGAAGCAAAAACTGTGGAAGCTGTACTCGTTGCAGCAGCTGATGCTGTATCAGCCGCACGTCCAGGTGCTAGACGTGAAAGTTTAGAATCTTATTTGAAACGTTTAAAACGTCTTGAAGAAATAGCAGAATCCTTTGAAGGTGTTGACCGTTCATTTGCTATTCAAGCAGGTCGAGAAATTCGCATTATGGTTAAACCAGAAAAAATGGATGATATCTCAACTGTTGCTTTAGCTCATGATATCACTAAGAAAATTGAAGCTGAACTTGAATATCCAGGACAGATAAAAGTGACTGTAATTAGAGAAACTCGTGTAGTTGATTATGCAAAATAAAGATAATAATTTCTTTTGACATAAAGTAGAAGCAAGAAAGTAGTTATTAATATTGATAACTACTTTTTTTGCATTAAATCTCTTTTTGGATAAATTGGATAAGTAGATATAAAATGAGTTTGTGATTAATATTATTTGATTTTGCAGTGAGGTTACAATAATGCAAATTACTAAGACTAAAGATGAGAAAAAACCTAATATGGATTGTGTTAATTTATTGACATTAGTATTGATTTATTATCCAGAGATTAGCAAGATATCTATAGAACCAGATGAAAAAATATATATAAATTATATTATCCAAAAGATATTGACTGATGAAGAAATAGAAAAAACACGAACTTTATTAGAAGAATGTTTAAAGTCCTATCATTATTTAGAAAAAACGCAAGTGGAATGTGATGAAGTAAAAATAAATATAGAAGAAAAAGCTACTTTTATAACGATAAAAAGAGATATGAAAACTTTTTCTCATAGAGAACTTCGTTTAATAAATACTTTAATTAATGAAGAATTTGGCGAATTACTGATTATGGATACTGATAAAATTCCTATGATAGATAGTACAATGTTAGCGCAAATGGATTTAATAGATACGATGTTTGCGAGTTTGAAAATTAATCCAGTAGTAGAAAAAATGATAGGTATTCGCGAAGCTGGTAGAGTGATTGTGTTTAATAAATAATTATAGATTTTGTGAAGAATAAAATAAGAGGAGAATTTATTTTGAAATTTTTAATTGTTGGCGATGTATGTGGTAGACCAGGTAGAGAAGCATTTAGAAAATATGTTCCAGAATTGAAAAAAGAACATAATATAGATGTAGTTGTAGTTAATGGCGAAAATATTGCAGGTGGTAGAGGCATCAGTCGCAAGACTTTAGATGAAATTTATCGAGCTGGAGCATGAATTTGTATTGGGCGGCGGCTTGTGCACCATAGATGCCTTTCCCCATTTCGATGGAGTTAAGATAGACCTCCATGATACGTTCTTTGGACCAGAAGAATTCTATCAGTACGGTGAAGTAGACCTCCAGCCCCTTGCGTACCCAGGAAGATTGGGGCCATAGGAATACATTCTTTGCCGTCTGCTGGCTGATGGTGCTTGCGCCCCGTTTCCGTTTTCTTGTTTCGTTCTCCTTTATCGCTTTCTGTATCTCGATGAAATCGAACCCGTTGTGTGTGGCAAACCGGTTGTCTTCCGAAGCAATGACGGCCATCGGCAGATGAGGAGATATCTTGTCGGGAGATACCCATGTGTGGTGCCAGCGCGGACTTTCACCCTTGAAGACCTGCTGCACGCTGCGGATAACCATCAGTGGTGTGATGTAGACGGGTACAAAACGATAAACCACTACCGTCAGGATAGTGGAAATAAAGAAGAATAATATCATGTTGCGGAGGAACCGCAAAGGCTTCGGGAGTTTCATGGAGAGAGTGCTAATATGCCAATGTGCTAATATGCCAATGTGATTAATGTGTCAATATGCCAATTAGCACATTGGCACATTAATCACATTAGCACATTAATTATTCGCCTCCGCATTCTTAATCATCTGTTCGCTGGCATACATATATACCTCTACGCGTCGGTTCTGGTCGGCAGACAGACTTTCGTCGTATTCGTTGTATCCCACGCCTTCCACTTTCTTGAACTGGGCAGGAGATACGCCGCAATCCTGCAAATAGTTCTCTACGGCATAGGCGCGGTTCTTGGAAACTTTCATGTTGGCTTCGTAAGTACCCACTTTGTCGGTATGGCCGATGATGGCGATATCGGTTGTCGGGTCTTCCTTCAGAATCTGTGCGAGTTCGCGCAGGGAAGCCTTTGCCTCGTTGCTCAGTGCTGCGGAGTTGAAGCCGAAAAGAATACCTGCCGCAAAGGATACTTTGACAGCCGGCAAGCCGTTGGCATCCGTTACCTGCTCCACTTGGGCGCCTTCAATCTTGGCAGCTTCGGCAGCCTTCTTGTCCATCTTGTGTCCGATGGCAACGCCGGCACCCGTACCTACTGCAGCACCTACCGCAGCTCCAATGGCTGCCCCCTTGCCTTTACCTATCAGTCCGCCGATAATGGCACCTGCTGCTGCACCGGAGCCACCGCCGATTATTCCACCTTTGGCCTTGTTGTTCATTGTGCCGCAACTGCCCAGCAGCAATGCGCCGCACAAAAGTAATACTGTAAATTTCATCTTCTTCATAACTCTTTTTCTTTAAAAGTTGACTTTATCTTTAATGTTGCAAATTTATGTATATAATAACCATATTCTTCTTTCTAAAGTTCGCCAGTTCTGTCCTTTTTTAGAGAATTTTCCTTTTGATGAGGACGAACCAGGCTGTCAGTATAAGACCTTTGGCAACGGTCGTTCCACTTACTGCCCACCAGATGGCATCCACTCCCATACCCATGTGCACCAGCAATAACGCCACCGGAATACGCATGTAATTGCATCCGATGCTGACAATGGCAGGCGGCACTGTCCGTCCCAGTCCGTAGAACACGCCCTGCATGGTAATTTCCATCATCATGAACATTTGCGAATAGCCGTCGATGCGGAGGAAATCTCCACCCACACGGTAGGCTTCGGCCTCGGGTACGAAGATAGAGAACACCTCGCTGCCGAAGAAGATGAACAGTAGTGAGCAGAGGCTTCCGAATACGCCCGTCATCCACATGGTGGTGCGCCATGCTTGCTTCACGCGCGACTTCTGCCCCGCGGCATAGTTCTGGGCGATGAACGTGCTCAGCCCCGTGGAGAATCCTTGCGAAGTATTCCAGGTGATGGCCTCGATTTGTCCACCGGTGGTGAATGCCATCAGTCCGATGTGTCCTCCCTGCTCCGAGGCGGTGCGCGAGAGGAACATGTTGACGAAGGCAAATAGCGTGTTCAGCGTAGCCACGGGCAGCCCGAGCTTGAAGATGCGCCGGGTGTACTTCTTTTTCAGCGGAACGATAAAGGAGAAACCTCCGAGCACGGCGCTTTTCCCCCGGAGCTTGTAGACGAAGATGCCGAATACTGTAGCTTCGGAAAGCCATGTGGCAAGTGCCGCGCCCACTGTTCCCCAACCGAAGCCGAAGATGAACAGAGGGTCGAGGACGATGTTCATTATCAGTCCCGTCCCGCTGATGTAGAACGGAATCTTGCTTCGTCCTGCCGCGTTGTAGATGCCCGTAAAGGCAGCGGAGAGAAAGATGAAAGGCAGTCCCGTCGACACGATGCGCAGATAAGTCACGGCGGCGTCCGTGATATGCTGTTTCAGCTCGAAGATGTTCAGGATGGGGCGGGCGAAAAGAAAGAGCAGGCCTCCCCAGCAGACGGAGATGAGCAGGGCAATCGTAATGTTGTGCGAGGCAAAGCTGCGTGCGTCCTCTTCGCTGCGTGCACCGATGGACTGGCCTACGCTGACTTCGGCGCCCACTTTATTGAGCAAGGCGATGGAGCCGGACATCCACGTCAGTATGCCTACCGCACCTACTGCAGCCATGGACTCACTGCCCAGACGCCCTACCCATGCCATGTCCGTCAGGCTGTAGGCCATCTGGATGAACGAGGTGGCCATGATGGGCATTGCCAGCGTGAAAAGCTGGCGGCTCCTCCAGATGCAGCCAGTCGGAGTGCTTGGTGGTCTCCCAACTGTCCCAGAAGGCCAGGTAGGCGGCCAAATCATGGCTGAGCAGCAGCCGGTGGCCCCAGCCGGCCCGGCACAGGGCGGCGATGGTGTCCACCCGGGGCTCCAGGCCCAGGTCCCGGTCGCAGAAGCCGAAGCGGTCCATGCCCAGCCAGCAGCCCCGCTCCAGCATGGCGGTCAGGTACTCCAGGTTGTCGGTGTCGCCGCTGTGGCCCAGGATCACCCGGGAGGCGGGCACGCCGCAGGAGGCCAGCAGGTCGAGAATCGCCCCGCCGGCGGCCGTGGAGGGGTCATGGTGGCAGAACAGAGGCAGGCCGGTCTCCTTCGCCACCCGGCCGGTGGCGTGGAGCACCTTTTGCAGCAGGGGAGTGAGGCCGCCGCGGCCCACACCGGCCTTGAGTATGCCGGGTTTGCTGTCGGTGCCGGAGATGCCGTCGGCGCAGTCGCCCATCAGCAGGTCGTAGATCTCCTCCTCGTCCCGGAAGTACAGCCAGGGCTCCTCCTGGTAGTAGAAGCCGGTGGAGGCGATGAAGTTCAGGCCGGTGCGGCGGGCCACCTCCCGGATCAGGCGGATATCCCGGCCCAGGTTGACGGGGGTGCCGTCCACCACGGTGCGCACGCCCAGGGCTTTGGCCTTGCCGAGCTGTCCCGCGGCGATCTCGGCCACCTGGTCAAACTCAAAGAAGCGGGCGCCGAAATTCATGCGCATGGACCAGTCGGCACAGGTGATGTGCTCATGCATCAGGGTCTGGCCCAGTTCAGCGGTGTCGATGGGGCCCAGAACGCCTTGGATCATCATAGGGATTCCTCCTGTCTGTTATTGCTGCCTCTATTATAACACAGGGGAATGGCCGGGCCCTATATGATCTCTTTATAGGGGTATATGCGCGGCCTATGGACGGGCGGTTATCCGGCGCTGACGGGGAGGACGATGTCTCCCACGGTGACGGAGGCCACCTCGTCCAGGGGGCGTAGCTCGTCGAAGATCCGGCTCTTCTGGCAGACGGTCTCCCCGTCCCCGGGGGTGATGCCGCCGCCGGCGTTGGTGAGATCCTGGGTGGTGCCGTCGGTGTAGGTGATCACCACGGGCAGGGACTCAAAGTAGCGGTAGCTCTGCTCCCGGTCATACTCGTTCTCCCGGCCGCTCTCCCGGTTTTCGCTCCACACCAGCTCCTGATGGACGGTGTAGTCCACCTGGATGGACAGGGGAGAGAGGGTGACGCCATCCAGGGTGGCGTCCATGCCGTTGAGGGTGAAGGACTGGCCGGCGGGCAGGGAGATGGAGGAGTCCTCAAAGGAAAAGTCGAATTTCAGCCTCCAGGTGCCCTCAGCCAGTGTCTCGCTGGTGCGGTAGTCGTTGTCCGTGTAGACCGACAGATCCTGGAACTTGACGGAGGCGGTGCCCGGCTTGAGGGGCTGGTCCTGAGTCATCATCTCCACGAACTGGATGGCGTTGTCGGCGGGGTCGGCGTCATAGAACCAGGAGGAGCCGTGCGCCCCGCCGCCGGATGTGCGCACCTGAGTGCCGTAATTGCGGAATCTCAGGGGGAGCAGGCCATCCCGTTCGGCTCCGGCCGCCAGCGTCTCGTCGCTGACCAGGGGGGAACCGTCGTCCCGGCGGATGGAGTAGACGATGGCGTAGGAGTAGGTGTCCCCCATGATGGCATCGGCGGTGATGGTGACGCCGTTGCTGGTGGCGCTGGCCCCGATGGGGTAGCCGATGCGGTCGATGATCTCCGTCTCGGCGTAACGTTTCCGCATGGAGAGGATTGCAATCCACATCCAACACGTCTAT
>OGYS01000874.1_pt1 | contig 19083 bp, 17 predicted proteins | sample 1576611 | NCBI WGS metagenome assembly OGYS01 (sample SAMEA3541571, study PRJEB24748) | human gut metagenome | biome: human gut; feature: human-associated habitat; material: faeces | place: China | collected 2012
CTGAACAGAAGTTTTCTTCGCTGGAGGCGCTGAAAGCACAGCTGGAGAGAGATGCGCCTGACGGCCGGGCGGAGCCGGGTGCTTCAGGCCATGCAGACATCCATGCCCGCCATGGAGCAGAGGGTGGCCGCCGCCACAGCGGCCATGACGCCCGCCTCGGCTTATGCAGATCCCTTCGCTGCCCACCGGGCGGCCTCGCAGACAGGCCAGGCGGGGCAGGGACAGAGCGCCGCCCCCCAGCGCGTCCAGCTCGACATCGAATTTAAGCCCAGGGAGGCCGCACGTTTCCTCAAGCCCCACATTGATGAGGAGACGGACCGAAAGGGCGAATCACTGGCCAGAGGAGGGTAAGCGGATGGACAGCATTTTTACCATAGACGGCGTGGGCTACCCCGGCGTAGGGGTGGAGAGCCTGACCCGCTCCGCCCTCATCAAGGACGGGCAGAACGCCGGGGAGCTCATGAGCGGAGAATACGAGCGGGATCTGGTAGGCACCTATTACCACTACACGCTGGTGCTCTCCGGCATGGAGCCCGGATCCACGGATTACGACGCCATGTATGAGGTGTTGACCGCTCCGGTGAACAGCCACCAGGTGGTCATGCCATACGGACAGGGCACGCTCTCTTTCCAGGCGTACATCCAGAACGCGGGGGACGCCTTGATCGCCATGACAGATACAGAGAACTGGTGGGGGAATCTGACGATTCAATTCATGGCCAAGAGGCCCCAGCGCATCCCGGATTGAGGTGAAAGTATGCGGAACCGGATAACCTACGCGGGCAAAGAGTTCAGCGACGACCTGGACGCGGCCTACCGCATCACCACCGGGGACTGCCTGCTGGAGACCTCGCCCCTGTCGGATTCCCTGGCGGCCAACACCCTGGAGTTTGAGGTGGACAGCGCGGACACCGGCCAGGTGCGGTATGTGCGCAACGACAAGCTGGTCTATGAGCACAGGGGCAGGCGGATGGGTACCTTCTACGTCCAGTCCGTAGCCCGGGTGGGGCGGCAGTCCTACCAGTTTTCCGCCGTCTCCGCCGTGGGCCTGCTCATGGGCAAGACCCACTACGGCGGTCTCTACACCGGCCAGACGGCGGAGGAGGTGATCCTGGACATCGTGGCGGGCACCGGCGTCACCGTGGAGATCAAGAGCATCTTCCGGGAATACCAGCTCTACGGCTGGCTGCCCATCGCCACGGCCCGGGACAACCTGGCACAGGTGCTCTTTGCCATCGGCGCCTGCCTGCGCACCCTGACCAACGGGGTGCTGCGGGTTACCTCCCTGTACGGCGGGGTGAGCTGGGCCCGGGGGGCGGAGGGCTGTTATACCGGCGGCTCCGTGGACTACGGTACGCCGGTGGCCCGGGTGATCGTAACAGAGCACCGCTGGGAGGCGGGCACGGAGGCCAAGGAGCTGTTTAACGGCGCGGCCAACCAGGGGGACATCATCCGGTTTGACGAGCCGGTACACGGCATCACGGCCAGCGGCTTCCAAATTCTCGAATCCAACTGCAACTATGCCAAGGTGTCCGCCGGCACCGGAACCCTCACGGGCACCCCCTACCTGCACCACATGCGGGACATCACCCGGCAGGTGGCCGAGGCGGGCGACGACGTGACCGTCAAGGAGGCTTATCTGGTGTCCCTGGTCAACTCCGTGGGCGTGGCGGAACGGCTGGCGGAGTTCTACGCCCACCGGGAGACCATCACCCAGGATGCGGTATGGGATGGGGAGCAGCCGGGGGATGTGGTGCGCACCGCCCACCCCTACGGCGGCACGGCTGAGGTGTTCCTAGCCTCGGCTGATCTGGCCATGAGCGGCATCCTGCGGGCCTCTGAGGAGGGGGTGGTGGGTTACCGGCCGCCCACCCCGGAGAGCCAGACCTACTATGATTACTCCGAGGTACTCACCGGCAGCGGGGAGTGGACGGTACCGGAGGGCGTCGACAACGTCACGGCGGTGCTGATCAGCCCGGGTACGGGCGGACGGGGTGGAAGCCCAGGCACGAGTGATGGACGGTATGGATCTGGCTCCTATGCCGGAGGGATTGACGGCTCCACCACCATCTACTACCTGGGCGGCGGCATTGCCGGCGAAGGCGGGGAGCCGGGTACGCCAGGCAGCCCGGGGAAGGTGTTCCAGACAACCATGGATGTGATGCCGGGCCAGAAAATTGCCTATAGCTGCCCGACGGGCGGCGCGGGCGGCGCGGCCAACACCAACGGCGCGGCGGGTCAGCCGACCACATTCGGCGCCTTGAGCTCCGATGCCGGGGCAGTATTGGAGAGCGGCTATACAGATCCAATCACCAAAACCGTTTATGCTCAACCGGGCCAGGCCGGCGTCAAGGGCGGCCGGGGGACCGGCGCGGATGGAACTGGCCGGGACTGGAAGCTGGTACAGGGCGAAAATGTCGTATACAACGGCGTCACCTATCGTCCGGGCTCTACCGGCAAAAGCAATGCAGGCAACTGCTCGGGCGGTTATGGCGGCGGTCCGGCGGCCGGCGCCAACGGTGGGAACGGAAAGGACGCGCCGACGGCAACCTCCAGGCGTGCCCAGGTTGGTGACGGTGGCAATGGAGCCACACCTGTAACCCCACCGCAAAACCCACAACTAGGCGGCGGTGGTCACGCCGGACACGGTGGTGGCGGTGCTGGTGGACAGGGTAACGGGGCTAACGCTGCGGCAAACTATCTGGTGCGTGGCTATCCAGGCTCCGCCGGCGCCGGGGGGCGCGGCGGCCAGGGTGGGAATGGTTGCATCCTGCTTTACTACCGCAAGCCCCAGGCCATCCAGTCCGGTCGCTTCCGGAATCAAACGCCACCGCCAGAAAATTATCTGGAACAAACCTTGCGATCACAAATATCACACCATAGAACACAACTAATAACGGGGCTAACGCTATTCCAAATAAAATACGAAGCAGTGCTACAACAAGAAATGCGCCAACCCCGGCTGCCACCGAAAGAATCAGCACCATATTCGGCACCGACGGCACCTGAGCGGCAAGCACCTGCAGATCCGGTTCTGAAATGGTAATGATGACCCCGAGAAAAAAGCCCAGAAGGAGAATCACCCATAGTTTTTTGGTTTTAAGCATGCTGCCTCCTACACGTTCCCCCATAGGAGACATTGACATTTCGGCACCCATGGAAAAAAACAGCATGCCTATAATTACAAACACCGCACCGATCATAAATTCCAGCAGAATACTGGCGGACACCGGTGCCACTGTAAAACTCAGTAACAATACAATGAACAGAATCGGCAATACTGCCTGTATGGATTCTTTTGCTTTTTCTTTTCTCTTTTCCAAACAATCCCTCCTTCTTCCGGTATATTTTCATACAATTTATATATGTATGCCATATTATCATACACTAGAAGGAAAAACCAGCAAATTTTCCCTAAGATTTGGTTAAAATATTATTTTTTAAAACCGGCATGCGGAAAATCTGTATCAGCAGAGGAATGACCATAATAAACCATACGAGTGGTTCCGCCACGATTACACCTGTGTAGCCAAACCACGGAACGAGTGTTGCTGCAATCACGATTTTGCCGATCATTTCCAGTGAACTTGATACCAGCGGTGTAATATGGTCTCCCAGCCCCTGCATGGCATTACGGACGACACATATCACTGCCGTGACAAAATAAAACAGCGTATCAAACTTCAGATAATTGGTTGCATTCTTCAGTACTTCGGCATTTTTGCTTCCAGTTACCATGTAAACCAGCCAGTCTCCGATTGTATAACTTGCAACAATGGTAAAGCTGCACCAGATACAGGTATATAAAATTGCAAGCCCGATTCCCTTTTTTATCCGGTCAATCCGTCCTGCTCCAAGATTCTGTCCGCAGTATGTTGCCATCGTCTGTCCGAATACCGTAAACATAATCATAAACATTTCCGATATTTTGCGGGCTGCGGTATGTGCAACGATAATGTTCTGTCCCAGTTTATTGATTGCCGTCTGCAGCGTCAGGGAACCGATATTGATCAGGGAACTCATAAACCCCATGGACAGACCCGCGCTTAGCATGCTTTGGATCATCTGCGGCTGTGGCTCTTTGAAATCGTCCCCGGACAACCGGAGCAGTTCATACCGTTTTATCATATAGATCCAGCAGATCACAAACGCCAACGCCTGTGCCGAAACCGTGGCAACCGCGGCTCCCCTTACCCCCGTTTTTAAAACGACCACAAAAAAGAGATCCCCCGCAATGTTCAATATGACAGAGATTGCAAGAATCACCAAAGGCGTAATGGTATCTCCGAGTGCACGCAGTGCAGCAGCGCAGGCATCATAAAGAAATGTTGCAATCAATCCCGCAATAATAATTACAATATAAGAACCCGCCATTGTCCTTAAATTTTCCGGTACATTTAAAAAGCGTAAAATCGGCTGCAGAAAAAGCAGACCGAGAACCGTCAGTCCCGCAGCAACGGCAATTCCGAGTGTCAGTGACATGGCAAACGATTTTTTCACCCCGCGCAGATCCTTTGCTCCGAACCGCTGTGCAGTGACGATGGCAAACCCGTTGGAAAGCCCCATCAGAAAGCCGATGATCAGATTGCTCAGTGAACTTGTGGCACCGACAGCCGCAAGTGCATCTTCCCCCAGAAACGATCCGACAATCCGGGTATCCACCAGGCTGTATGTAAGCTGCAGCAGATTGGCCAGAAAAATCGGAAGCGCAAAAGCGAGTATTAATCGGGAAGGTTTTCCTTTTGTAAGATCTTTCATTTTATTACCTCGTTAAAAAATTTCTCTTTTTTCATAAAATAAACATATTTTTGTCGAAAATAATAATATCACAATTTGTAAAGGATAGATACTATGAAAACAACAGGAATCGTTTCTGGAAAAAGCCCAGAAAATCCGGTCAGGGATTTAACCCCTGTTCCCGCTGCTTCCGGAAATAGGTCATCATCTCCCTAGTGAGACTTAACCCTTCCGGATCATCCGGCACATCCCGGTAATCTACCCATTCGGCAAGTGACAGTTCCTCCTCTTCGAGCCGGATCTCACCTTCTTCTGCCAGATCGCAGAAAAATCCCATCAGAAGGTTACTGTCAAAGCCCCATGGCTGGCTTTTATAATAACGGATATTTTTCACTTTCAGCCCGACTTCTTCCATCACCTCCCGGTGGACAGTTTCTTCCGCGGTTTCCCCGATTTCCGTAAACCCGGCAATGAGCGCATACCGTTTGTATTCCCTACCTGCATACTTTGTCATCATGATATGATCGTTATTTGTCAGTCCGATGATGACTGCCGGCGCAATCTTCGGAAAAACCATATTGTTACAGACCGGACACTGCAACATGCGCTCCGTGCGGCTGTGTACAAGCGGATGTGCGCATCTGCCGCAGAATTGATTATCCCGGTACCACACATACAAATGCCATGCCGTTGTTGCGGCAAATACACGCTCCTTCGGTTTCATGGACCGGACCGCAAACAGTTTATGATACATAAATCCCGGAATTTCCACATCTTCATAAAGCTCTGTCAGATAAAAAGATATGTCATCCACGGAAAACAGATATACCAGTCCGGGCACTTTTTTGTGATGTGTCTTACAGTATTCCACCCACACGTGATACTTAAGAAATGTGATCTCCCCCTCGTTTTTCAGATAAACCGTCCGATCACGAAATGCCAGTATCCTGCTGTCGGCATCCGGTTCTTTCATTTCAAATGCATTGTCTAATTTCATTGGATAAATATCCTGTATCATGATTGATTCTCTCTTTTCCTGATCTTATCATTGTTTTGTCCGCGTCTGACTCCGGTAATGTCAGATCAACCGCATAAATTATCGCATAAAGCCTCCAAAATATCAAATTTTCTTGACGAAAATCCGGGATACGGCTATACTGTATATTTATCTATCTACACACAACAGGGGGATTTTATATGAAGATACAATTATCCGAACATTTCACTTACAAAAAATTGCTGCGCTTCGTCCTTCCTTCCATCGTCATGATGATCTTTACTTCCATCTACGGTGTAGTGGACGGGCTCTTTGTTTCCAATTACGTCGGAAAGACTGCATTTGCCGCCGTCAATCTGATCATGCCGTTTCTCATGGCAATCTCCGCTTTAGGCTTCATGATCGGTACCGGAGGAAGCGCGATCGTTGCAAAGACATTGGGCGAAGGCAAAAAAGAGCAGGCAAACGAATACTTTTCCATGCTGGTATACCTCACGCTGATCGGAGGCATTGTCCTCTCCGCGCTTGGCATCCTCTTTTCCCCGCTGATTGCCCGCGGGCTTGGTGCCGACGGTGCGCTGTTGACAAACTGTGTGCTTTATGCCCGCATTACGCTGCTCTCCATGCCGGCCTTTATGCTCCAGAACGTATTCCAGAGTTTCTTTGTCACCGCAGAAAAACCAAAACTTGGTCTTGGTGTCATCGTCATCGCGGGTGTCACCAATATGGTTCTGGACTTTTTACTGGTAGGAGTGTTCCAGATCGGTCTGGCCGGTGCGGCATTCGCAACGGTCACCAGCGAATGTATCGGTGGTCTGTTTCCGATCCTTTATTTTGCACGCAAAAATTCCAGCCTTCTTAAACTCGGGCGCACACACTTTAACGGGAAAATTTTTCTGTGCGCCTGCGGAAACGGTTCGTCCGAACTGATGACCAACCTTTCCAGTTCCATTGTAAACTCTCTGTACAATATTCAGCTTATGAATCTTGCCGGAGAAAACGGTGTGGCTGCGTTTGGAACGATCATGTATGTAAACTTTATTTTTATTGCAATTTTTCTGGGATATTCCATCGGAAGTGCGCCGCTTGTCAGCTATCACTACGGAGCGGGCAACCATGACGAATTAAAAAATCTGTTCCAAAAAAGTCTGCGGCTCATCGGAATCTGGGGACTCATGCTGTTTATTCTGGCGCAGCTGATCGCCAGACCTCTGGCCGCCATCTTTGTCGGATATGATGCGGATCTGTTTTCCATGACCCAAAACGGTTTCCGTATTTACTGCATTGCCTATCTGATCAATGGATTTAATATTTACGGTTCTTCGTTTTTTACGGCATTAAACAACGGACTGATATCTGCTGCAATCTCTTTTCTGCGGACACTGGTGTTCCAGCTGGCTGCCGTACTCCTTCTGCCACTGCTTCTCGGCATCAACGGAATCTGGAGTGCCGTGGCAGTAGCAGAACTTCTCACGTTAGGGCTCACGGTAACCTTCTTTGTCAGAAACCGCAAAAAATATCATTATGCCTGATCCTTTTTTTCGCGAAGTCTGATTACCAGTTCGTATACCTCCGGCCTGCGCTCCCGCAGATGCTCATCCAGCAGATGTCTGCGTTCCCGGAAACGTTCTGCCAGTTCCGGATGTTCCTGTGCAATCCGGTCATGTACTTCCTGCCGGTGTTCTTCCAGCCTTTTTGCCAGTGTCTCCTCATCTTTCCCGGAAATATTGACAATTTCCTTTAAATGTTCTTCCAGATGCTCCAGCCATTCATCCTCATCCAGCGCCTCCATATGGGACCAGCGTCCGTGAATCAGCTCCTCCACATCCTTATCCGATATCAGATGCGCAATCTGGCGGGCAATCTGTTTTTCCATTTCCTGTTCTGCCTCCGAACCAAATGCCCAGACAAATTCCTGCACCCGGTTATCTGCCCGCTTCCGGGAGGCACTTTTTTCAACATTGTCCACACCGCCCTCCAGCGGATACGGACGACGTATCCCCATATCCTTAAGTGCAATATGGATGGTTCTGCGCACGCAGCCTTCCTCCACCATATACCCGAGTCCGAGTCTGCGCAGCTGTTCGTTCACCTCCGCAATATGTTCCGTCATATAAAACCGGATACCTTTTTCTTTCAGGAAGCCATAAAGCCGCTCCAGACAGTCTGCCGCCGTAATATCAATACTCCCGATGCCTCCCGCATCTAAAATCACCGCACGGGTATCCTCGCGGATGGCATCCTCAATATCTTTCTGCAATACCGAAACATTGGCAAAACACAGATTACTGCTGAACCGGTAAATGACCACATGCTCCACAGCATGAACGGAACTGCTCTCTTTCAGGTCCCGGAAATGACTGTGTCCGGTCTGTATGCCAAGAAAACACCGCGCCGGTTTTGCCGTACGGATAATCATCTCGGTAAAGGAAAGCATGATGCCGATCAAAACACCATTGATGGTTCCAAGCAGCAGCACTCCAAAAAATGCACCAAAAAAGATCAGACATTCCGTGCGGCTGACTTTCCACAAACGGACTGCAAGTTCAAATTCCGTGGCTCCAAGCAATGCGGAGATCACAATCGCGGTAAGCACCGGAACCGGAAGAAATCCGATAAATCCTGTTCCGCACAAAAGCAGAATCATCATGGAAATTCCCGCCACAATTCCTGTCAGCTGGGTTTTCCCCTGATACTGTTCTCCCATTGCGGTCCTTGATACGGACCCGTTGATCGGACAGCATCCGGTCAGAGCTGCCGCAAAATTTCCAAAGGAAAATGCCAGCAATTCCTGATTGTCGTTGATCCGGTAGCGGTTTTTCTGGGCAAAATTATTTTCTGCCAGAAGAGTCTCTGCCATAATCACTACTGCCACCGACAGACTGATCGTTATGGCATCTTTAAGCGGCACTGCAGACAGATCCACCGCCTTCCACCGCGGAAGTCCCGTCTGCACAGCACTTAATGTCTGTATGCCCCACTCCCTGACCGGAAGAAACTTTGTCATAAGTGCTCCAACCGCCCATCACCGGTGCAGATATGTAATTCACGAGTTTTCCCGCTTTCATCAGATAAAATGCCAGAAGCCACACGGCCACAAACAGAGTCAGGACCGGCACAACTTTAAGTGCTGCTTCTGAACCGCTTTCTATGTGCAGATCAATCAGCGCTCCTCCGATCAGTGCCGCCGGAGCTGCATCCACACCAAAAATGAACTGTGGTGAAGTCGAAAACAGTGCAAACAACAGGATCGGAAACACCGATCCATACAGACCGTATACCGCCGGAAGACCGGCAATCTGCGCATATCCCATGGAAATCGGGATGGAAACGGCCATAATGATAATTCCGGCACAAATATCTTTCGGCAGGTTTTTCTTCTCATAATGCTGCAGTGTCTGTGCAATTGTTACTCTCATATTTCCCCTACTTTCTTACAATGCGGTGCAGCTGCGGCCGCAGCGTAATCTCTGGCACAACCATGCCCTCCCGCTGGTCAAGCACATAGGCAACCGCCTTTGCCACTTCATCCGGCAGCAGATAACTTTCCGGCTCCTCCCCACAGGTAAAATCCGCATCCCGGTACAGATTGGTATCTGTCATGTCCGGATGAATCGTTGTCACCTTGACACCATACTTGCGTGCTTCCTCAAACAGACTCTTTCCGAAGCTGGACAGTCCCGCCTTGGTTGCCGCATAGGCACAGCCATGCGGACTGCTCTGCTTGGCCGTCACGGACGAGATATTGATGATATATCCATGATTTTTCTTCAGCACCCGAAGCAGCCGGTTCGTCAGAAGCAGGGGAATCTCTAGGTTTGTACGGACCAGGGCCTGTATCTTTTTGGGAGTCAGTTCCTCATGCAGACCATAATGACCAACCCCGGCCGCATTGACAAGTACCTCAATGTCTGCCGTTTTTGTGATCTCTTTCACCGCATCGCATAATTTCTGTTCTTCTAATAAATCGCCTTCTACCGGATGAAATGCCGCGGTCTGCTCTACAAATTCCCTTGTCTGTTCTTTTGCAAAATCCCGTCCAAATCCGTAGACTTCATACCCTTTCTCACAGAGTACCCGGCTGATTGCCAGTCCGATTCCGGAACTGGCACCGGTTACAATCGCTGCCTTACTCATGATATATGTTCTCCTTGTCCATTCTCTGTGTTAATTCCGTGATCATAAAACTTTCCATTTCCTTTAATAATTCCGGTGGATACTGATATATCCCGTTGCAATTGACATAAGGATACTGTACCGCTGGTGCAAAAGGTTCTACCCGCCGGAGTTTTTTCATATATTCCTGTGAAATCCGGAACGTTCCCACACTTACATCAACCAGTTTCTCCCAGCCGTCATGCAACATACGGTCACCAAAAATACAGTCAATCTGACTTAGCAATTGCAGATAATCGGTCTTCCAGGACGGCAGATACAGCATCGGATCAAAGCACAGGCGCACCGGAAATCCTTTTTTAAGTCCCTCCGCGGCACAGACTATGCGTGCAAACGCCGAAGGTGTTTCTTTCTCAAACGCATCTATCATCTTCTGCGGAGACAGGGTAAACGCATAGATCACATTGGACAGACAGGGCAGATCCCACATCGCATGGCCGGCACATTTTGTCCGGATTTCCAGCTTTAAGTTTTCATGTTTTGCAGCATATGCACTCCAGAGTCTGACATATCCTGTCACAGCCTCCATGGCAAGCAGATCCGCATCATAAGAAATGCACACATACATATTCTGTGTCTTCAGAATATGGTCAAGTTCTTCCAGGTAATCTTCGATATTAACAAAAAGCACCATGTGACCGGACGGATACATGCCTTTCAGATAACAATAGCTGCAATCATAGATGCAGTTCATCATTGTGGAACAGTAATAAAAATTGGTATTGCCAAAATCCTGACAGACCGGTGCTCCTTCATAAAAAAAATGATCGGTTTTTTCTGCCAGAATGAGAGCCTGTGCCTGATGCTGCCGGACACCGTCCTGTCCATGCCGGTTAAATACATCCTTGTAATGTTCAATCTCCACAATCTGTGCCTGTGGAAACCGCAAAAGGATCTGTTCCGTACGCGGATGATTGCGGATGCGGCGTTCCACATAAATATGGGAAAACCGTGTATTATAACACACGTGCTCTAAGTTCTTCAAGAATCCTCTTTCCTTCCCGTTTGTCTTTTGCCGGCAGCCGGCCTGCCTGTTCATATTCCCGGTACCATCCGGACATGGTTTGCATTCCGGATGCTTCTTTTTCTTCGCAGAGTGAATGATACAAAATCATCTGCCGGATCTGCGCTTTCATGGTTTCAGAACCATGCAATGCCTCCTGCCACAGCTTTGCCTGTTCTTCTACCTGGCTTCTAAATGCTTCCTGCATACTCTCCTGCCTGCTGTTTTTTTCCTGCATTGTCAAAAGCTGCCGGATAAATGTTAAAACCTCTTCTGCTGCCCGGTCCATGATCTGTGAAAAATGTTCTCCACTCCCGGCACTCTGCGGCTCCTGTGTTGTTCCATGATCGGTTACTACCTTGAGAAACAGCATCTGGTGCGGTGCATAGTAATAGTTTCCTGCCTGATATATTGCAGCAGCCTCCATATCCACCAGGATTCCTTTTTCCCCGTTCCCCGCCCCGGCATCTTTATCCAGAAACTGTTGGAAAGATTTCTGATCCTGTACCGTTGGAAAACTGTATAGTTCTGCTTCCCCAAACGGATGCCGGTATAAAATATCGGGATAAAACGTACGTCCGTCTACCGTTTGCGTCAGTTTGTTACAAAGCGAAACAGTGCCGACAGGAATATTTTTCCTGCCGGCACAGCTCCCATAATTGATCAGAAAATCCCCGCTATCCGGTTCTTTTCTGGTCGAACACTCTGCCACCGCCGTGGCCGCCGCAATGGCGGATGCCCCGGTAATGACAATCTGTATTTGATTGTTTTCATCCGAAAATACCTGAAAATGATTCTGTGTCATATCTTTTTTCAAAGAAAGCGCCCGGATCAGTTCCTTTGCCTCCGGATAAAGAGCTGTAAATATTGTGATCAAATAGCTTTTCCTTCACTTTCTAAAATGTGTCTTGCCACATAAACACCACTGGCAGATGCATGGGACAGTGAATGGGTCACACCACTGCCATCTCCGATGATATAAAGTCCCGGATACCGGCTCTGCAGATTCTCATCCAGCTCTACTTCCATATTATAGAATTTTACTTCCACACCATACAGCAGGGTATCATCGTTTGCGGTACCCGGTGCAATCTTATCGAGCGCATAGATCATCTCCATGATACCGTCTAAGATTCGCTTCGGAAGAACCAGACTTAAATCTCCCGGTGTTGCGGAAAGTGTCGGTGTCACAAGCCCCTCCTCGATACGTTTCTGATTACTGCGTCGTCCGCGCACCAGATCACCAAAACGCTGTACGATCACACCACCGCCTAACATGTTCGATAATCGCGCAATGCTCTCTCCGTATCCATTGCTGTCTTTAAACGGCTCCGAAAAATGTTTGGCAACCAAAAGTGCAAAGTTTGTATTTTCTGTGCGAAGATCCGGGCTGTCATAGCTGTGTCCGTTTACCGTCACAATACCATTGGTATTTTCATTTACCACGATACCGTATGGATTCATACAGAACGTACGGACATTATCCTCAAACTTTTCCGTACGGTAAACAATCTTGCTCTCATAAAGTTCATCGGTCAGATGGGAAAAGATCACTGCCGGAAGTTCTACCCGCACACCGATATCCACACGGTTGGATTTGGTAGGAATTTCCAGATCCTCACAGACATTCTCCATCCACTTGCTTCCGCTTCGTCCAACCGACACGATACATTTTCTGCACGCATATTCTGCATCCTTTGCCGAAACTGTGTAACCGTCCTCTTTGACCTGAATCTTCTCCACCGGGGTGTCAAAGAAAAAGTCCATGTGGTCTTTCATCTCGTCATAAAGATTTTTCAGCACCACATAATTGACATCCGTGCCCAGATGACGGACCGATGCATCCAGAAGCTTCAGCTTATTCTGCAGACACACTTTTTTTAAATCTGTGCCCGCCGTGGAGTACATTTTGGTACCCTCCCCACCGTGGGACATATTGATGGTATCCACATATTTCATCAATTCAAGTGCTTTCTGTCTGCCGATATATTCATATAACGTACCGCCGAAATCGTTCGTGATATTGTACTTACCATCCGAAAAGGCTCCGGCTCCGCCAAATCCGTTCATGATTGCACAGGTCTTGCAGCTGATACAGCTCTTTACCTTTTCCCCATCAATCGGACAATGTCTCTGTTCCAAAGAATGTCCTGCATCAAACACTGCAATCTTTAAATTTTCATCCTGCTTCATGAGCTCATAGGCAGAAAAAATTCCACCCGGTCCTGCTCCAATAATAATTACATCATACATCCGACGCCACCTCCGGCTTTTTATTTTTTCTCGCGGCTCTCATTGCGGTACTGCAACGGAGTCCTGTCAAAGCATTTTTTAAAGGTACGGTTAAAATGCTCAACACTCGGATATCCGACAACATCCGCAATATTTTCAACCGTCATATTACCGTTTTTCAACAGAGTCTTGGCACGTTTCATACGAATATGGGCTACGTGCTCTCCAAATGTCTTACCTGATTTATCCTTGATATATTTGGAAATATAAGGCTCTGACAGATGGAACTGCGCTGCCATGCTCTCAAGTGTTACATCCTGATAATTGTTCTGGATAAAATTAAGCATGGCGGTCAGGCGTTCATCCTGTGCCCCATCGTTTTGTGCAATCTGCGGTAATTTATTTACAGCAACTGTCAGTGCATGGATGGACGCTTTGATAATATCCTCATCCATACCGACCCCCCAGTAATTCTTTCCTTCACAGGTAATGCCCACATAGGCGATTGCCTTAGAAGAAGATCCATGGGACAATGCATGTTCTTCATAGGTAGAAAGTTCGTAGCTGATACCGAAGAACTGCTTGATTGTGTTGCTCACGGCGTCCAGACGACCGTTTCCGTTTGCATCGACGATGGTCTTCTTTCCGCCAAAGTTAATTTCTGTCTCTGCCATAATACCATCATTCTGCTTGAAATGGCAAGAATCGATTGTAAAGTACGGCATTTTGTTCATATAGTTTTCTTCAAAGATCTCGTATACCCACTGTGGAGAAAGTTCCTTGTGTTCTTCATCCGATACCTGTTTCACTGCATATCCGACTTCTTCTTTCATTGCCTGCGGCAGAGAAATGGAGAAATTCTGCTTTAAGATATAACTGATTCCTCCCTTTCCGGACTGGCTGTTGATACGGATAACATCGGCATCGTAAGTTCTTCCCACATCCATCGGATCGATCGGCAGATACGGAACCGTCCATGTCTTTAATTTCTTTTCTTCTCTCCAGGCCATTCCCTTTGCAATCGCATCCTGATGGGAACCAGAGAACGCAGAAAAGACAAGATCTCCGGCATACGGAGAACGCTCATGGACATGCATTCTCGTCAGACGCTCATACGTCTCACGGATGCGTGGCATATCTGCAAAGTCCAGTTTCGGGTCAATGCCATAAGAAAACATGTTCATGGCAAGCGTAATGACATCGACATTTCCGGTACGCTCTCCGTTTCCAAACAGCGTGCCTTCGATACGGTCTGCTCCTGCCAGAAGTCCCAGTTCAGCATCACTGACACCGCAGCCTCTGTCGTTGTGCGGATGAAGACTGAGTACCACATTTTCTCTGTGGTGCAGATGCTTGCTTACATATTCGATCTGTGTTGCAAAAACATGCGGCATTGCAGTCTCAACAGTTGCCGGGATATTGATAATTGCCTTGTGTGCGGCATCCGGCTCCCATACATCCAGAACGGCATTGCAGACATCTACTGCGTAATCCACTTCGGTTCCGTGGAAACTTTCCGGACTGTACTCAAAAGAGAAATCTCCCTCTGTCTTACTGGCAAGTCTCTTTAACAGCTTTGCACCATCCACAGCCAGCTGCATGATATGCTCTTTGTCTTTTTTAAACACCTGCTCCCGCTGTGCCACAGAAGTGGAATTGTACAGATGAATAACTGCATGCGGAGCCCCTTTGACTGCCTCAAATGTTTTTTTAATGATATGCTCACGCGCCTGTGTCAGTACCTGAACGGTCACATCATCCGGAATCATATCCCGCTCAATCAGCGTACGCATAAAAATAAACTCTGTTTCTGATGCTGCCGGGAATCCAACTTCAATTTCCTTAAATCCGATATCCACGAGCATCTGGAAAAACTCCAGCTTCTCGTCAAGGCTCATCGGCTCGATCAGTGCCTGGTTACCGTCACGCAGGTCCACGGAACACCAGATTGGTGCTTTCTCTATGTAATCTTTTTTGGCCCAGTCGTATTCGCAGACTGGAGGAAGAAAATACTGTCTTTCATACTTGTCAAAATTTTTCATGATGTTTCCTCTTTTCCAACATTAAATATTATCAATTTCAATGAGTAATTTTAACACATAATCTCTCATTTGGAAATGATTAAATTTAAGCAATTTTATTGATGTTTTTTATTTTGTCAATTGATTTTGCAGCCGGTGTACCACAGATGCCTCCGCCTCAGACGCATGCATCACCTGTTCTGCGACCTGTCTGGCAACCGGAGTTACCTCATTTTCTTCTTCCCACTCCTGCAGACCGGCATCCGGGACCTCCTGTTTTTTCTGCAGTACATACCGGTTCAGGTTATTGCAGTACTGCATCAGATTCCGGAATCCACGCACACGGGTCAGAAGATTTTTACCGTATGCCTGCTGCTCTAAGCCTGCTATGGCGATCACTTCCATACACAGGTGAAGTTCTCCGGTGATATCCGATGCTTCCATCAGAAGATCCGGCCGTTCTTTTTTTGCCTGCAAAAAATATGCCTTTGCTCCATCCACATCTGCCCGGTCAAAATATTCCGCCAGCCGGCACCGGACTTCTGCAATCTCTGCTTTTTCTCCCAGCATGCCTACCATACACGCATACACCCGCAGCCTGTTGTGCCTGATCCAGACATACTGTAAAAACTCCGAAATGAATCCGAAAATTCTCCGGTGATAAGAATCCTCTTCTTCCACTTTCACGCGCCGCTCCACTTCAAATAAAATAGAAAACAGCCATTCCATATAAGCATCATAAACTTCTTTTTTTGCAATCAGCATATTTCCGAAATAGGTGTGCTTTTGCTGCACCAGCTGCTGAAAATCCGCCGCATAATCCGGATAAATCTCCTGTATCACACGGGCTGTTTCGTCCAGATATAAAATCTTGTGATGAGAAGCAAATCCCTCATAATAAGAAAAATTCAGCTGCAGTTCTTTCGTTGTGATCACATCATACTGCTGCAACAGAGAAAGAATCTGTGCCTCTGTAAACAGTTTTTCCTGCTCATTTAAAAGATACCGGCGGTAATGGCAGGTACCAACTACCTTTGCATGGGAGTTTTTCCATACCCAGTACATTCCCGTCAGTTCACTGTAATAACAGTTTTTTTCGGAAATGTGATCTCCGGTATTATCTCCCACACAAAAAGACAGCGGGGACGATTTCTCATCCCTGCTGTATGACGAAGCCGCCGCTCGTCCCACATGAAGTGGAATATACAACGGGTCCGGTGGCGGCGTAAATGCCTTATGCGTCATCACATAGATGGCAGTCTGTTGATTTTTATCTTCTGCGCCGGTCTCCATATTTTTCATGATACATTTTCTTTTCTTCATACATTGCCTCATCTGCCTGATTCAGATATACATCCATATTATATTCACTGTCCCACGGGGCAAGAATCACACCGATACTGACCTCTAAAGATTCCCGGATCGGAGAGGTTTCCTCCCCACATACCACGGCAATGCTCTGCCGGATGGATTCCGCGGTGATCCCGGACTCTTCTCTCGTCAGCAGTAAAAATTCATCACCGCCAAACCGAAATGGCAGACTGTCTTCCGCGGTAAGCCTTCCAAGCGCTTCCCCCGTCTTTCGGATGACCCAGTCACCGGCTTTATGTCCATACGTATCGTTGATGTATTTTAAGCGGTTGATGTCGCAGAATATAAACTTTGTATTGACATGATACTCACAATTTTTCTCATAAAACTTCTGTCCCAGATCTTCCATTCCAAAACGGTTATAAATTCCCGTCAGCTGATCGATCCGGTACAACTTCTGCAGTTTCAGATTTACTTCCTTATACTGCTTCCGCTGGATATAATTTTCCAGTGCATAACAGATATTGCGGAAAAAGGTTTCCAGAATTCCTGTCCTAAACATCTCATCCACACCAGCCACCATACAGTATCCCATCCGGTGCAGCTGATAATGCAGTGGCATAAACACCTGTACCCCGCCTTCTTCTGTCCGGTTCTTTTCATTGCACCAGTTAAGTACTTCTCTCTTACAGCTTCGATAACTTTTGGCTTCCTGGGAAAACAGATCATCCGTCAAAAAGATCTGCCCTCTTCCTGCCCCGACCAGATCTAAGAATCTCCCCGTCGCATCCATGATCTCTTCTAAAGAGATCCGGCTGGTTACCCATTCCTGCATGGAATCGAGTTTGGATTTTGCGTCATATTCCTGCAGATTTTTCCAGAAAATCCGGTTACGGAACGATTCCGTATCAAATGGGACATGCTTTGTGCAGCCACAGGTATTCCCGATAAAAAACCGGTAGGAAAGTTCCCTGTGTACCAGCTTTCCATCTGCCTTTTCATGCAGTTCGTGCAGAAGCCTGACAGCTTCATATGCCACCTGGTCTCTCGGCCGTTCAATGGTTGTCATCGTCGGGCTGAAACATTCCCCGTCAAAATACCGGTCAAACCCTGTGATTGGTATCTTTCCCTCGAGCGCCGTTCCTTTTATGGTCTGCAAAAAAGCTGCCGCCATCAGATCATTTGCGCTGATAACCGCCTGTGGGAGTTCCTCCCCTGCCTCATATGCTGCAATCATTTTTCTGGCATATGTTTCCCCGGAGCGGTACTCATAATTTCCATAATCCACCCATTCCGGCATAAGACAAAGCCCCAGTTCCCGAATTTTGGACTCTACCCCCTGTTGACGCATCTGCGCCTCATAGGTATCTTTCATCCCGTTAATAAAACCAAATGTCCGGATTCCATGAACCCCGGCAAGATGCCGCACGATCTGCCGCATGGCTTTGCTCTGATTGATTCCGACAAAAGAAAGCCCGGGAATCTCCTCTTCCAGAGATACACAGGGCTTTTTACTTTCTATGATCCGTTCGAGTAACCGCTGCTTGACATCCCCTTCTTTGATCGTGGTACTCGGATACAAAAATCCATCGTACTCCGACATATCTGCCAGTTCAAAAAAATCAAATTCTGATTTATTAAAACTGTCTCCTGATCCCAGTCTTCCAAAACTTGCATACAGATGTATGGAGTCATGGAATTCTTTCTGTGAATTTTCCAGACCGTGATACATATCACGCAGGTACTCACCGTTCCATCCTGTCGCAAATACTGCTATCTTCATAGTCGCACCCCTGTTCTTTTTCCTTCCCCATATCTGGTACTATTATACCACCAATTTCAGAGAGCGTCATCCGTTTTTCGACATTTGCCGACATATTCTTTTCCTGTTTCTGCCCGCTTTACGCCTGTTTTTTTGTTTTCCGTCTTCTTCGTCTCCGACGCAGTTTTTGTCCGTTTTCCTTTCGAAAGTTCTGGATCGTCTCCCAGATTTTTGTATAATCCCGCTCGAACAGTTCTTCCGAGAGCTGGACTGCCAGCGTTTCTTTCGGAACTGTCTCGACAATTTTATCGGCCACAAACCGCTTGCTTTTCTGCTTATATGCATACATCGCGTTCAGTTCCTGGATATGCGCCAGTTCCGGCCGCCACAAAATCTCTATTTTACAGTTCCAGTCCATCTGTGGGTTACTCTGCGGCTCCCGCAGCATATAAAAATCAACCTGATCCCCTACCTGTTCCACCGTAATGATCCCCCACCATTCCGGGACATGTTCCTTAATATGTGCCGCATGCCGGGTTCCGACCACGACCAGATCATAGTCATAATATAAGTTGTAATCTTTCACCTGGCGATCCAGCCGTGCATAACTGTCCGCATCACTCTTGATCTCAATTCCGTAGAGGGCATCGTGTACCACCATGACCATATCCGCCCGTGACTGCCCCATCACCTGTTCCTCAAGGATTCTGTTTTTCCCGTAAATTTCTTCCAGATAAAATGCCAGAGGTTCACGGATATCTTTATCGTATAACATTATTTTTCCAGCTTTGCATCGGCTTTTGCCTGGAATTTTTCATTATATACAATAAAACGCTCATGCTCG
>OGYS01000879.1_pt1 | contig 19017 bp, 28 predicted proteins | sample 1576611 | NCBI WGS metagenome assembly OGYS01 (sample SAMEA3541571, study PRJEB24748) | human gut metagenome | biome: human gut; feature: human-associated habitat; material: faeces | place: China | collected 2012
GTGTGTCTTAAAGTTCCACTACATATTTACGTGATGGAATCTCAATCTCTTTATCCAGTTTGATTGACTGATTCACAATCATTGTAAGAACTTTGCAAACATACTCTTCATCACCTCTGATTTCAGAAGGCTTTATCAGTATCAGATATGGATCAAGTTCATTCGCATGCTTTACAAGAAAATCAGCATACATATCATCAATCTGTTCTGCCTTTGGTAATGTCTGAAATTCAAGCCCTGTGTTAATTATGGAAGGAAGTTCAACCTCTCTTCTATTTGCCTTGTGACAATCATCAATATAATCCTGTAATGATTTATTGAGACCATCGGCACACGCACCCATAAAGAAATTACAAGTATTTGCCATATGGTACACTGTATCTCTGACATAGACTCTATCTTCCATCGGAATCAGGTCAAATTTCAATGATGTCAAAGTGTCCAGATACTCCATTCCTAATGTAATAAGCACTTTGGAATATAGATTCTTGACCAATGTACTTCCCATCCATTTGGTATAAACTTCGTTGAATAAAGCCATAACTTCTGGATCTGCGTTAGGATCTTTCAGATTCTCATCCTGTTTTAATTCATTGATTGGAATATCCCACTTTCCCATATCAACAAAATTGTACTTGCTGTTGGTGTTTCTTCCTATATTATTGTTTCTCTGCTCTTTCGCTGCTTTTCTTCTCTCTGCTCTGTTCATGCTCTGAATCCTCCGTATAAATTATTTAATTTCTGGTGTCTTTGTTACATTGAATGCCAGTCCATCATCTAAAGTAATAACGTAGCTTTCCTCATTCATAGAGGAAATATTATAAATATTGTCAGTTTCAAATATCAAACTTGCATTGCACCCGTAATAAAATACAAGTTCTTTATTTTTATCATCATGAGACACTGTTGCATTACTCAATTCCATCGCTGCTCTGCTATATACACTTGGTTCCACATCTACGTGTGAATTACCAATCTGTTTCATAAATTCCTCGACTGTGATATAAAGATTTCCCATTACTATATCCTCCTGTGTTCTTACTTGTTGTTTTGTTATAGGTTACTTGTATATTCCCTATCTGTTACTTGTTCATAGTTGTTCGTAACTTCTCAATCTAACCCTTCCAATAATTCCAGACTTGTACGTTTACGCTTGCTTACTGACTTATTATCTGGAACAACTGGACTTTCAATCTCTTCTAAATCATCAAGTAGAGTTAAAGATTGTCTACGATTGAGCCTAGCACGTTGTTCATCTGAAGCATCTTTACCAAGTTTCTTAATATATTCAACTGGAAAAGATAATCCTGATGCACAGGCTATATTGACCGCTCCATTAGATCCTGTAAAAATATTTTCTGGAACACCAATAGCTTTTTCAATTTCATGCTCGTCAATCTTATTTTTGCCTTGATTGATGATTCCAAGGTTTCCAACAATACCATCTGCATTGATAGGAAGAAAAATATTTTTTACAGTTAATGCTTTTACCATATCAGACGTAGTTACTTTGTTATTCTCTGAATTTTTATCAGATAACATAGCAATCACAAATGCACCGTTATCTTTCAGCATCTTCATCTTTTCAGAATCATCAAAGTTTGATCCACTGGAATAGGAAGTATCACTTAAAAACGCATCCAACATATTTACCAGAATCGTATTAATCTTTTTCAAATCTGAGTAAGCTTCATTATTTACAAAGATGATGGCACCCAGTTCTTCAATCTGCATAAGTTCTTTTGCTACGTTATACGCATTCAGTCTTTTCTGAATTGACTCATCTTGTCTTGGCATAAGAATTACTGGAACAACAATTTTATCTGGATTTTGCACCAGAATTTCACTTACAAATGTAATACATCCTGATCCTGATGAACCGCCTCCAGAAGCAATCACAATATTGATTTTTTTCTCTATTTCTTTAAGTTTCTTCAATATATGCTTGTTACGTTTTAACGCTTCATAGGCAAGTTCTCTATTTCCTGCAAGACCGTCATATCCTTCAAGCCTCATACTATTTTTAGCATTAGGAATACTTTTAATATCTTGTTCTGATCCGTTTACCGAATATGTAAGATAATTTCTCTCCTGGAACTCATAAGTTACAGTCATACCGCCTAAACCTAAACCAATAACTGCCGTTGAATCTTTAAGCATGTTCGTTCTCCTCTTCATTCTTTATTAATTTCAAGCCTTTTTCTGTGATGTAGTATGTGTATGCTTGCCAATCTCCGCATCCACGCTCTACATATCCTTGCTCTCGTAATTTTTTTATTTTTCGAGAAGTTGTTGTTCTGCATGATTTTGACATTTCCATGATTTCCTGTAATGTCATGCTGTGAAAATGACTGGTACAGTTTTTCTTTTTCAAAATCTTTAGAATCACATAACCCAATCTGTTCATTTGATAAATCACCTCCCGTATTTATCACTTTCCTGTTTATTAGCTAGTCCATAGTGTGCTATAGGATAGTAATACAATTTCAATAGTGTTGTATAACTGACCACTGAAAGGTAAAAATTTTTGATTCCATCCATATAATTAAGATGAAATCAAAGTTTCAAATTATCACTTCTTTTTACTCTTTTTTGCCGCCTTTTTACGTTTTCTCTCAAAACTCTCCCATGCTTTACGGCTTGTATTTGCATCTTTAGCAGTATTGAACATATACTGTATAGAACGTACAAATATAGATTTACCTGCTTTTACACGCACTTTCCCCTTGGGTAATACTTCAAGAATCTTTACCGTAGTCACACCACTCCATGAAGGAGTATAGTAGTTCTGCTTCTCGAAAACGATTTTCTCAGCGTTAATCATAGTGTGATCCTCCTGTTATTTAGTTTTCATAGTACATTTAGGTACAGGAAATAAACCGATCTGCAAATGCACAAAAGTACATAGCTTACCTGTCATATCTCGCTGCTCTTAAATTTTTTTATGGGAAATAAATTGTGCAGACTTGCACAAAAATGAAATTTATGATACACTTATTCTTGTCTAAGGAAAAGTATAGACTTCATTCGTGATGCCTGTACAATTACATACTGGATTGAGTTTAGAACTCATCCTATAAGATAGAGATGATGGTACCTAGGAAATACCGTTGTCTCTTTCTTTTTATCCGTAACATCATTATACACCCAAACATTTGTTTGTGTCAACCTATAATGTTACGATTTGATTAAGTTCCGTTTACCTGTTCCAATGTGTCTGTTATCCCATCAACAGAGCAGTTATGTTACTCTGTACTGCTCTGTATCTTGTTTACAGTTTGAATTATAGCACTGTATCTTTTATCAGTCAAGTACTTATTTAGTATTTTTTTTACTTATTTGACTTTTTTAAGTAAATCTTGTACAATTAGTACATATCTATATATGAGGTGATATTTAATGGCAATTGATAAAATTGAAATTACTGATAGATTACGAAATCATATTATTGAAATCCGCAAAGAACGTGGTTTATCATCATACAAGCTATCAGAAGAAAGCGGTCATTCAAAATTCTGGTTACAAAATATTGAAAGTGGAAAAACAAAAAAAATAAACAAAACTGATTTAATTTCTATTTATAAAGTTTTATATGAAACAGATGATGACAGTGAAGCATCTTATTATATTGAGCAGATTCTCAATCAGCAAGTAGGCTCTCATGATAAAAATTGGTATGAACTAATTAATATCTCTGATGACTTCTCAGAAGAATATGACAAAATGGAATTAATCAGGAAATTACGTTCATTTATAAGCAAAGATATTTGTGATACATTAATACAGACTGTATATAATATGTCTGTTAATCAGGCTCAAGCCGCATTATCAGCAGTTCAAAATTTATCATACTCCATATATAAAAACCCTGAATTAGCCTTAGCTCTTATTAATATTCCTGTTTATGGAGTAAGCATGTCAAATCGAAAGGAATATCAAACTGCCTTAAATGATCTTTTGGCTATAAATGCTAAATACAACGACCTTGTAATAAAACACCATAGTTTAGATATTATTCGTGAATGGAAAGAACGAGATAAACAACTTGTAATAGAGAATAAACGTATTATTAGATCTGCATTAGATAATTATAAAAGTATGTTGAATTTAATTTCTAGTTTAAAAAATATACAAAATCCACCAATATTTGACATCTTAAATCAGTTTAATACTTCTGTATCATTTATGATTGAACGTGCTTGTCCAGGAACACTTGAAAATTTTTTAGACTTTCGCCCTTATACAGGAAAAGAGTTTGTAACTCTTATTGATGAATGTTTTGAGTGGTTTTATGATAATGAAAATACTTATGATTTACCTCGAATGAATAAGTATATCCCATCTACTCTATATAATGAAGCCTGTGATTTTTTAAATACTATTGGTGAAATTAAACCATTATTGCAATGACACAACAAAAGCCTCCCAGATTAACTTCCTGAGAGGCTTTCATACTACCTATAAAATTATTTAACAGTTACAATATTTTTGCTTACATCATTTTCAATTCTGGATTATTATAATCCTCATATACGAAATCTGCATTCATTTCAATATCATCATGTATGGTTTCATCTACATAATATAACAATGAGTCATACAAAAAAGATGATTTTACAGCCTTATATGCTTCAATTTCAGTCATATTATATTTTGTCTGTAATGTTTCAATTACTGCATTCATATATTCTTTTGCACGTTTTGTCATATTATCACTTATAATTCTATACTTCCGAAATCAATCACAAGATCATCATAAATTCCTGCTTTAATAGAAGCCTGTAATGTATACTGTTCTGTTTCGCCCTGTTCAAAATTGTACACTATAACCAGATTCTTAGATGGATCAACAATCCAGTATTCACGAATACCTGCTGTTCTATACTTGAATAGTTTTGTATAATAATCCATCTGTTTACTTGCAGGTGATACGATTTCAATAATCCAATCAGGTGCACCCTTACATCCTCTATCATCAAGCTTATCCGGATCACAGATTACAGAAATGTCTGGTTCTACATAGGTATTACTTCTTTCATCCAGATATACAGCAAACGGTGCTGCATATACTTTACATCGTCCACCATGAGAACGAATATACTCTTTAATATCTGCATACAATTCCCCTGATATCTCCTGATGTTTTCTACTAGGTGGAGCCATATAGTAAATATGACCATCAATCAGTTCTGCTCTTTCTCCCTCTGGTAATGCATATATATCATCTATAGTATAAGTTTCTTCTTTAAGTAATGGCATATTATCACCTCCCAGTGTTTTGCTATAAACATATTATAATATAGATGATACCTATTCAGCAACTTATTTTTCTGCTTCTGACAAAACAGATATAGATATCGGTACAGCAGCAGTCATCTTATACCCATTTCTTCACAATATATTAATAAAATAACCATCAAATTTCAACGATAATGCTTCAAGGGTAAAGTTGTTAGGGTGCATGGTTTTCGTTGGAAATTTAAGGCTATATATAAGGATTTTCAGCATAGAATTGATTCTGTGAGGGATGGGGATGGTTCTGGTTCAATAAAACAAGATCACCAACTACAGTGATGTTTATTGTAGCGGTGCTCTTGAATTTAATTATTGTTCTGTTGATTCTGTTATTTTGGATTCCATCTTTTTCTGCATATCAGATATTCTGTCTTGACACGCTTGAACTGATGTTAATGTATCATCCTGACCTTTTAATATTTTCTCTTGATTTGTCAAAACCACAACCAATCCCCAAAGTATTATTGATATTACTGTTGTGCTTATGAAACCTCCAGCAAAAATTCCAAGAGTTAACGCCCAGTTTCTGTCATAGTAAGTATAGTAACTTCCATATTCCTGAATACCGCCATAATACGCTAAGAAAAAACTTCCTACACATCCTAATATGCATATCGTATATGCAAATCCATTAAGCCACTTCTTCATCTTCTGATTTCTCCTTCATAAATATAAAATTTATTTACAGACTACAACATCATCATGTTACAATCATATAAATCATTTACTTGTATCTTTCTTTTTGAAACCATATTTACTAACTAATTCTGCCTGCATAATATTTACCGCTGTCTGATCTATTTTCACTTCGCTTAAATCTATATCTGAATGTCCAAATTGATATAAAAGTTCAAGTTTTAGTCCCGCAGTTTCAAAAGTTTCTATATAGCTTTTAGTAGCATTGTAATATTCCATCAATTCTTCTGGTACATCTTTTTCCATTGCTTCGTACTCATCCATTAACTCAGAGTATTTATCTTGAAATGGTGCAAATGTACCCAGTTTCCCTTCTGCAAAAGTAGCATTTTCCATGTCCTCCAATAATTCAGAAATCATTGTATCGTATGCTGAAATATCGTGGAATGATTTAGCCAACTTTTTCTCTTTACTTGAAGTACAAGCCCCCATAGACAAAATGAGCATAGAAGTTAAAGCAACTGCAAGCATTGGTCTTATAACTTTCCTTTTCATAACTCTCTCTAATCCCCTTCGTTTATGTTTCTTACAATCATTCTTCGGTTTGTCTTATTAAATTGATTATACTATTTTTTCAAACTTTAGTCAACTAAATCAATATATATTCAACCAATCAAATACACATTCTAGTGTAAAATGAAGCAAAAGGAGATATTCTGATGGTTGACTTTGGAAACATTTTAAAGACTCTTAGATTGAAAAAGAATCTGACTCAGGCAGAGCTGGCACAAAAACTTGGTCTGACAAAATCCGTCATCAGTGCATATGAGACAGGTTTAAGATTGCCGTCATATGATGTTCTGATACACATAGCAAAGATATTTAATGTCACTACTGATTACTTGCTTGGCATGGAGCAGAAAAACACTATTGACTTATCTGGTATTTCTCAAGAGGAAGTAGATGCACTGATAAATCTAATAAAGGCTATGAAGAAGTAAGGAACTATTGCAGGATTGCAATGGTTCTTTTTTAATAGGGTTTACCAATTTTGATAAAGGCTTTGAAGAAATCTGCAAAGGCTATTTTTAGATTCCACCAGAATTGGGAAACCTTTGGACTTCCCCCAAATTTGGTGTAAGCCCACTCTTCACACCTTGATTTTAAGCAATCGGGTTTCTCCAAATGGAGAAAAGCGATTTCCACTAGCAAGTCTTTGATTCTTTTTTGCTATTTCCTCCATTTGGAGAAGATACCACTTTATGTTGATTTCCTTGAAATTTCTTGTTTTGTCATTTTTTTACTCCTTTTTTTATGTATAAAAATAACGGAAGTCTTATAAAAAAGACCTCCGTCCTATCTATAGAAGTAAACTAAACATTACTTCCGTTCATGTTTCTAAACAACTGGAGTCGGTTTCAAACAACGAATTTGTCGCATTTTCCGTTGTCTGATGCGTTTCTAAACCGACAGAAATTATATTTTTTCTAGGGCAATTTAGGTTTACCATTCTTATCCAGAATAACCAAATCATAGTCACCATTTTAGTTGACCAATCCTTCCCGCAGTTCTTCCGGGAACAACAGATGTTCCGTAACAACCATATCTTGCACATCCTCAAACGTATCATAATATTTCTGATTATTTTTATTCTGAAAAAATGTCTTGCGACCTTTATTGATGACAATGTGGCATATCTTTCTGGCAAGAGATTTTATCTCAGATTCACTCAGCGTAAGATCTTCGATTGCATTGATAGATACGGCTCTGTAGTAAGACAGGAGAGGGTTACCCTCGTCAATCGTGTAATAGACATTAGTGTAAATTTCCTCAATTTCTGTGTTTAACTTTTTAATTACATTCTCGTCTTTCATAAGAGTATTGATTTTTTCTTTATCAAATTCTGTTATAAGTTCTTTGCTGCGGTATATCATCATGAGCAACTGTCGTCCTGTCATTTTGTTAGAGAGGAAATATTTGTCATTCAGATTGTTACAACGCAGTGTCTCATTTTCCTTAATTTCTGCATTTACTTGAGCCGAAAAAATCCTTCCAATAATATTCTTGGTTTCTTCCGGCTGAGAAATTTGATAGTAAAAGATATAGCCATCCTCATATTCAGCAAGATTCTTTTTACTTAGCACCTCTATGGATTTCAGTACAATATCTTTCAGCACCTTTTTCAAATGAGATGAATAATCCTTAAATAATTTTGTACTCTGAATATAATGATTCAAGCAGTAATCATCCATCTCAGGTTCATCTTTATAAGCCATGACATAACTCTCTCTGTTCATCAGTTCTAGTATATCACATAACAGTTCTGTCATAGTGAACGGTTGTTCCAAGCACTTGTCTCTTGTGAAAATAGCACGAATGTAATCCATCATAGGATCAATATTTTTTGTATTGCGGATGCCACCGTTATTTTTGACGGACGGCTGTACTGTCTCTCGAATCATTTCAGTAAAGATATAGGATTTCTTTGGCTTATGTGTTTTCTTATTCTCTGGATGATAAAATTTGTAAGCAGATTCTATTTCTTTTATCTGTGCTTTCTTGGAATCTCCACCTGTAAATACATTCCATCCTAACTCCTCACAAATTTGTTTGTAAGTGTATTCCTTGTTTAATTTTAGCATTTTTTGTGTCTCCTTTTAGGCTAATCAATTTCGGGCATACAGATTGACGCAAAAGTGCATATGTCATTCGATATGCTCATTCCAAACGCACTTTTTAAAAAATGAAATTTTCTCATTTTGCTTACGCAAAACAAAAAAATATTCATTTTTTGAATTAATTTACTCATTTTTGCTTACGCTGTTCTTGCATCAAATCAAGCAGGATTCCTTTCACTGTTCCCTTTCCAAAATAGACTAGTTGAAACACACTGTACTGTATCTTTAATCTGTGTGTTTCAATCCGTCTAAAATGGAAATGTTCCTGTTAAATTTCAAGTTCAAATAGCAGTGGACGCAAAGCGGACACTCGTTAATCTGTATGTTTTTATATTCTCTTTTTATTTGGGGAATTTTTCAGAAATGAATTAGATAAAATCATTAATTCGATAATCGTACTTGAATACGAAAACTGATCGCTTCTTTGTAGGATCATCATGAACAGGTTTGATATCAATAATCTGGAATCCTGCTTTGAGTAATTCTCTTGCTTTTGATGCTGTAAATATTATAATTGTTTTTCTTTCTTTATTTTCCATATTAACGGTTTCCTTTCCTATTATAATGTGGTTCCCAGTAATCGACAAAATGTCACATACTGAAATCCAGTACTGGACAAAATGTCCAATTGTTCTTGATTTAAGGAATCATTTCTGCAAGCATTTTATAGTTTTGAAGGGTACGGACATCCATTCCCATATCTGAAGCTAAATGCTCTTGGGTCTTTAATTGCGAATTTTTTTCGTAATTAGGTTTTCCAACTTTAATTCCATACAATCTTTCCAACTCCTTGATTCGCTTTCCAACTTTTCCTTAATCACATATCAGAAGAATCATCCTTTTGTATTATTCCTATATTCTCCAAAAATTGATTATATCTATGACAAATTTCTGGTGATAAGATTCCTGCATATTGATGAGTAAGCCTTTTTCTGTCAGATGCATAATATCCACCTGCTCCAATAAGGACAATAAAGTATCTGAGTAACGGAATACATTCTTTTACTTTCTCATTTGAATACATAAGGATATTAATAGATGATATTGGAATATCAATATATGATTTTGCATATAATTCTTTTTCGTATAAATAATAATTTTCTAACCTAGGAAATAGTTTCTCTTTGTAATGATGTCTTAACCTTTTTTTATTTTTAGGTTCGTCAACTGTAATAATGTTGCTTTCTTGTAGATTTTTCAATCCTCTACTGATTCTATGCAATGCATACCACTTAATTTTTTTGAATCCTAAATAATGTGCTATATCCTCTATGGAAATACACAAGCAATATTGTTTATCAAGTTGTGACCTTGCTATACATAAACCTGTATACGCCAATATAGCATCATGTGACAGGAATGTACTGGTAATAACTTTTTTATTTAATTTTACAGTTCCGTCAATCAATTTCATATTTTATATTCTCCTGTTCTGTTGTGTGATGGTTAATAGTTTCCTATATAGATTCTTCTCTTTTGGGGATGCTATGATTGTTATTTGTTCATAGAATGACTGCTATAGTATTTCTGTGAACTGATGCAGCGTTCCCAGATTTGGGAATCAGGTTCAGATTTGAATATTGTTTCACTACACAGTTTTGTGGAGTCAGATGTGATCACAATTCTCGTTTCCAAATTTGGGAACGGTTATATATACTGATTCTCTTTCTTACCTGTTAATTCCTTATATCCTGCATTAATGCTCTTTTCACCTGAAAGAACTTCTTGTTTTAGTTTCTCGTTATTTGAATCTAATATCTTCTTTCCTTTAGAGTATGTATCAGTTGATACACCCGCTGTTTCTGCTAATTTAGCACGTACATCAATTTTGCTAATAGCCTTTGAAGAATTCTGCGAAGGCTTTTCTTCTTTTCCTATTCCAAACATTTTTCCTGCGTTTACTAAATTCTCTTTCGCCTGTTTCTCATATATAGGTCTATACTTTTCAGTAATGGCAATTTTCTGGATAGGAGTAAGATTACGGCGACCAAGCTGAATATCCAACATCCATTCCATAACTTCTTCTTTTGTCTTATAAGCAAGTGTACCGATAATAGGTTCTATATTATGTTTCTTGCAAATATCATATCGGTTATGACCATCTACAATAAAACCTTGCCATTCCATAATAGGAAAGTTCCTATCAAAACCATTCTCTATAATATTTTTTTCAAGCTGCTTATATTCCTCGCTTGTAAGTGGTGGAAGTAAGTCTCTCAATTCTGGATCAATTTTTAATTCTCTCAATTTTGTACTCCTTTTATATTATTCTTCAAGCTTATGGCAAAATTGCCGTAAAGTTGTCACTTGGTGACAATTATTATAAGCAGGAATAATAATGTGTTGATGTTGCAGCAGGGATGATGTTTGTGTTTTATGTGCTGTATGTTGTTTGTTGTTTGTTGTTTGTTTTTGGTATGCTATATGTTGTATATACTATATATTGTATAATTTGTATGTCATGTATGCTATATATTGTGTGGTGTCACTCTCTTGTAACACAAAAATATTTTAATCACGAACATTAATCCTTGGTATTTGTTTTGATTGTCAAACTATTTCTTATAAACTGAAAAATCCCAGATAGCCTTATAAATCAAGGCTTTTCAGCACTTTTCTCATTTTCCTGCAATACACAAATACTACGCAAAATAGTTCGTATTTAATTTCGTTCTTCGTTCTATTTTCAAGGCAGTCATTTTTTTTGCCTTATTAATCCCTACCAATTTACTGTGAAATACCCTATAATCCCTTGCTATTACTGACTATTCTCGAAGTTTACATAATATCCCATATCTATATACCCTATGTAGTAAAACTATTCCTTGCAATACTGTCAGATATCACAAAGAATAGTTTATTTCCTACTGTTTTAGTATGAATTAATAGATATTACCTATGCCTTTAAATTCCTACTATTACACTATGAATTGTTTAGTCCTATGCTCTACTGTATAACTCTGTCATTTGCTTATCCAAATATCTTTTTACAAATCTCCATATGAACTTGTTTCCAATCTTATCATTCATCTGGTGCATATATATGTTGCTTATCTTATTCTCAAATTCACCTGAGTAGCTATCTGCTTTCCAGTGATTACATTCTTTACAGCATGGCATTAGATTTTCTAAACAATCCGCTCCACCCTTAGCCAATGGCACTACATGATCTAATGTCATTTCTGACAGTAGTAAATCTTTTCCACACAGATAACATTTACAGTTACCTTTGCGATAAATCATTTCCCTCTCATAAGCAGTATAGTTTTTTCTTTTTATCTTTTTAGTAGCATTTTTATCAGCAAGCGGATCATTCATGAAATCATCTGTATCATATGGGAAAAAACCTTTACATTTTTTTGGATTGTGTATCACTTTTTGCATTGCGACATTACATGAAGAGAATGTCTGTGCTTTCTCAATGTCCTGTATCTTCTTAATCTTTCCAGAAGCGTCCGTAGTAACATAATGCTGTCCGTTAGTCAATACAATCATGGCTGCTGCACCCCCATCCTTTACTTGAGAAGAATCTTTGTTAATTCACTTTTACAATAATTCATGCAATGCATATACAGTTTCCCATTTCCTTTTTTGAGATGGATTTCCCTGTTAAATCTCTGTCTCCAAGGATTGTCTCCGCTATAATCAATAGTCACGCAAATGACATAAAAAACTTCATCTGCATTTGTTTCGTAGTTTCTGCTAAAGACTTTCTGAATCTCTGCATTAATAACCACATTCGGAAGCGTAACATCTTTCACATATCTTTTAATAATTCTGAAAATAGCTCCTTGTATATCTTTCGGCATAGTTGCGACTCTATTCTTGTGATACAGGTCAATACGAATCATTTTTGTTGGTTCAGGTCTTTTCTTACTTGTCTGTGCTGTCCAGTCAAATACAGATTCCTTTTTTACATCCTCAAGCTTATATTTTCTATTTCTCATTTCTTCTAATCCTCCTGTTTATGTACAGGGAGAACACGATCAAGCATTCTCCCATATGTTCTCTGCTGCATTATTGCAATAATCTTTATGTATCAGTCACAGTGATGATTTCACTCATTTGACTGTACCCAGTTTGTATAGTGTGCGTTTCTCTCCAAGCGTGATTGATACAGCATGGATAGAATATACTGTGATTTCTTCTTGATACGTTCTTTCTGTTGCTTAAACTGCATCAGGACATACTCTACATCAGCATATTCCAACTTGACAATCTGACTTTGTACCAGTTCCCTTGACTTTACTTCCCCGTTTATTCGGATCACACCACCCTCAGACAGAAGCACATCAAGCATCACATTCACAAACTCATCAATCAATCCTATATCACCTGGATATGTCTGCTTAAACTGCTCATAGCCAATATTCTCATGAATTGCATCAAGCGTTTTATTCAACTGGCTTGTCCCGTCATTTATAGACAGACTGGTATTATAATTATTAGTAATATTATTATTAGTATAATAATTATTATTACGTTCCCGATTTTCTTGATATAGATTTCCTTTATCTTGATTATCTACTTCTTGAAAATCGGTAAGTAGAGAAATCGGCACCTCATACACTGTACTTTCCCATCTGATGATACGGGTTCCTTGCTCATTTCTAACAGGTACTTTCTCGTAATATCCGCATTCCTTTAACTCTTTAAGTCCTGCATATACAGATGCTTTTCCGTCCTTAGAACTGTTTACAAGGTTCCCAACTATCACCTTCCAGTCATCAGGTTTACTGAGCAGATATGCCAATAATCCCTTTGCCTTATAAGACAATCTATCATCTTCCAGAAATGTCTTATCCATCATTACAAAGTTACTTGGACGTTTCTTCACTCTGATGACCTCATTCAGTTTCTTATCTTCGCTCATGTTATTCTCTTATCAGATTCCTTTACATATTTCTGTTTCCTTGAGCCAACGTCTAAAGTCAAAGCTTTCCACGCTCTCATCTATCTCCGCATAATTTCCATCGTTAAAATGAAAGTAACTATTCAGATTTCTTTTATCCTTGTCCCATTTTCCTGCATATTTAGGTGACTGTTTCATTTTCCATCACTCTTTCCGCTTACTGAAATAATCTGGCTCGGATGGTATCAGCAATTATTGTCTTTAATGTATATTCTCTTACAACGTTGACAAAATACAATTTTCCAGATATATCTTTCTGTTCTTTATCCTGATAGCAGACCTCAAGCTTTGATGATAATACATTCCAGTTAGAGTCAATAATCACATGCAAGCGCATTGATAACTCTATCTTTGCATTGTTCCAAGTCCATCCTATGCGTTTAGCTTTGTCCTGTGATTCTATACATTTTCCAATAGTATATCTGCACTCAGGATCTATAACTGAACTGTCCAGATTGATACAGAACTGGATTGAACTGTCCTCATTTATTTCCACTGATGTGATAGGAAAGAAACCTAATGATGTAATTAACTTTTTTGGCATTGTTGCCTTAGTTTCCGCTCTTGTTATCTTACATCTCTTATAATCAGACATTTTCATTTCTGCTGTAGTAATTACACCTGCATATTCTGACTGTTTCGTTTCCATTGTAGTAACCATGTTACTTTCCTTCTGCTTTGTTTCCACTGATGCCATAGCCTTATAATCTCCCGTGTTCACGCTCTTATTTTTCCCATCTCTTATGTTGTGTTGTTTGAACGAATAACGGTCAAAAATGACCGCTTTCCGTTTTAGTTCTTCTTTAACAGTTTAGTGTCATCAAACCATTTCATAGGTTTTCCACTGAATTTAATATTCGGCTGCATGATGGCACTATATCCAATATTAGTCACAATGCCATGATCTGTTTCCACTACAAATGTTCCAGTGACTTTTGTATTTTCTACTTCTTTATTGTCTTTCTTGCTCATTCTGCTCACGCTTCCTTTCTGATTTATTTCCATTGATGGTTAATAGGTTCTGAATTTTCCATTGATGAACATTTCCATTATTTCATCAAATGACATAGGATCAAAATATCCTTCTCTCTTATCAAGTAATATCCCCTGAATCAGATTGAATCCCTCAATGCGAATACGTTCATATGTAAAATAACCTGTTGGTGTTATCTGAATTTTGTCTTTCAACCATGCACGATACATAGCATGATGTATTGTTCTGACTTCCTCCTGCGTTCCAACATAAACAATGTTTCCGTTTTTACATGTAAGCTTTCTCATGTCTGTTTCCTTTCCAATGTTCCAGAAGGAATATATTTCAATACCCTCTCAAGATGTAATCTATAAACATCCAGATAGGCATTGTGATCAGGAAGAACATAACCAGATACATAAATGCTCTATTTAATTTCCTCTTGACATATCTTTTTACTTGTCTCTTAAATCTGCGCTCCCACTGGTCATAGGTCATCACTGTTTCTGTTCTTCTCATGGTTTCTGTCCTCCCTGTTGGATGTTTATTATTGCTTAGTTAGGTTATCTTTCCCAGTAATATCCATCACCAGAATTTAATGTGATTAAGGCTCCTGTATCTGTTACCCGAATGTCTGTAACGCTAGCCATATCAATCATATTTGTGATATCATCAGCATCCATCTCTGTCAGTCCTGTTATCACATCATCATAACGGCTGTCCGTATTCTTGGAATCAAATGTAATAATTACAGGTGTACCGTCTGGAAGTTCTACATCATAGCCCCACTCTTCGCCTTCAGAATCAACTACTGACTGAGTATCAGAACAGTAAATACCTGTATCAAGATAGGTTGTCTCTGCTACTGGTGTAGTAACTGCAAGTGCTGAAAGAATAGCTTTAATCATTGCGTATTTAATCATGGTTATTTTCCTCCTGTGATTTATCTTTTCTCTGATAGCTAATCAGTGATATAACGTCACATACAAGCTTTACAATGAGAAGTATCAATGTGATTCTTCTAAGTTTCTTATTGTCTTTCACTTCTGCCTGTCCTCCTTGCCCGTCATGCCGATAGCACAGCCATATGATTAGATGTTCAGAAGCATTTTGCCAAGTGCATCCCAGATAAGTTTCTTCACTGTACGTGTTCCCTCTTCGCCTAAGTAAAGCGGAATATCATCGTAATCTTCTACTACATCCTCGTTTGATTCCTGCCAGAGATAAATGTCAAGAATGAAATCTGAATTAATCCCTGTCATCCATCCACCGAAAGTATACTGTACATTCACATCAACACAGATTTCTTCTTCGTCAACGTCTGGATGCTTCTCAAGAAAGTCTTTGTACAACTTATTCACAAGATCTTCTAAACCTTTATTTGCATGTGAAATTGGAATATGTACCAGAAGATTCCCATTGACTGCTTCAATGTTATTCAGATTAATGGCTCCGATCTCTTTTACTTCTACTGTCTTGATTGATTTTGCTTTCATGTTTCGTCCTCTTTCTCCCCGTTATGCCGTTAGGACAGCGAATTTGATTTATGTTATCCAGACTCCCTTATATGGGGAGTTTCGTCTTAATTCTCAAAGACTCATCAGTGGATTATGATCTTGTATAATACTTTTGAACGTCAATTGTGTCCTCAATGTCGCACATCTTACAGCCTTTAACGTTTTCAAGTTGTTCTTCAATGTCTACTGGAAAAGCAAGACTTTTGAAAGTCTCTTCACATTCTGTAAGAATTTGATTCTGAATCATATCTGGTAATTCACATACATATGTATGGGCTGTAATTTTTGTTGTTGTCATTGTCTGTTGTCCTCCTTATGTTTTGACTACCTACCCGTCAAATTTGACGGGTAACGCTCATAGCTTAAAGCCCTGTTTATAGTGGCTATGACCACTTTATTTAACATATAATCTTCTGTACTGGCTGATTCTCTGATACTCTGCAAGGCTTCCTAAATCTGCTTCAAGTCTCTTAGTATCAATTGTTCTTCTTTCACAGGTGGAAAGCTTTATTGTAAAGTCGTTACCAGTTTCAGAAATCTTTTCGTTTGTATCCATGTAGCCGATGATTTCACGTTCTACTGCTTTCAGTTCTTCCTCTAACTGCTCTTTCATTGCTTTAAGACTTCTGTAATCTGCTACTGCATTTTCTAACTCTTTCATTGTTCTACACATATTCTTTATCCTCCTGAGATTTGATTTTCTTTTTATAGGAGCATCAGCCTTGGCAGGTCTTAAACCAATCTCGATAACTTTATGTATCTTTGCTTACCCTTATCCAATGTTACGTTGGTGTCTCTGGTGTGCTTTCGCTACTTCATTTTCACCCTTCGCTGTTGCTCTTGTGTGTTGCTGTGTTTCATTTGATGAGTTTATAGTACACTATTTTATGTACCTTGTAAATTGGTAAAGTACACAAAATAATTTACTTTGTTTTGGATATATTGTACATATTTTCGTGTACTTATTTTAGGGCATAAAAAAAGAAAGCAATTCAACATTGCTCTCTTTCATCACTCATTATATAGAATACTTTATTTTATGATATACTCATTTTCACCTTTTAGTATTAACTGCATACCTAAATAATCCGCAATCTTAACAACATCTGCAACAGTAAATGTATCTCTTTGCATCTTATTAGAAAAACTCTGTTTTGTCATGCCAAGGGCTTCAGCTAGATCTTTCTGGTTAATTATTTTACCATTATTCTTGTTTTCTTCAATAATATCTTTCACAGTTTGCGCAAACATTTTATTATCACCGTTCCTTTTAACGTTCAAATTCATTTTAATATATGTAATATCATACCATAGTTTAAACCATATTTCAAATTATTTAAGGTAAATATATTAGTGTACTTTTAATAAAAATATGTACATATTTTTGTTTACTATGTCAATTTACAAAGTACACATTTTAATGTACTATAATATCAACAAAACCAAACAAAAGATACACAAAAGATGGAGGTTATTAGTTATGACAACAAAAGCAAATGTATATGAAATGGTAACAGATAGAATTATTGCAGAACTGGAAAAAGGAAACATCCCTTGGCGTTGGCAGAAACCTTGGACAGGAGTTAGATCAGGAGCATACAACAGAATTACAAAGAAACCTTACAGCATTATCAATCAAATGCTTCTGAAATATTCTGGTGACTATGCAACATTTAAACAGTGGTCAGATTTGGGCGGTCACATTAAAAAAGGTGAGAAGTCAGAAATCGTTGTATTCTGGAAAATATACCAGAAAGAAGAAACAAACGAAGAGACAGGAGAAAAGGAAGTCAGAAAGATACCTGTATTAAAATATTATAACGTCTTTCATATCTCACAGGTGGAAGGTGTGAAACCTTTAGAAGTACCATTTAGAGAGGTTGAGCCAATAGAAGAAGCAGACAAGATCATCACAATGTATGTGAATCGTGAACATCTTGACTTCAAAGAACTGCCAAGCAATAAAGCCACTTACAATCCATCTAATGATAGAGTAGTTGTCCCAATGAAAGAACAATATGAAAATATCAACGAATATTACAGTACAACATTTCATGAACTGGCACACAGCACAGGATACAAGAGTAGGCTTAACAGATTTGAAACAAATGAGATTGTAAGCTTTGGATCACCAACATATAGCCGTGAAGAACTTTGTGCAGAATTATCTAGTGCATTTATGATGAACATGTTAGGAATTGAAACACCACAGACCTTTAAGAACTCAACAGCATATATTCAAGGTTGGTTAAAAGCCTTGAAAAATGATAACAAGTTTGTCGTATCTGCAAGCAGTAAGGCAGAGAAAGCAGTCAATTATATCCTTGGTGAATGATACAGAGGCGGTTGAAATATACCGCTTCTTTTTTATGTCCTTCTGCCGTATGTCTGCTGTTGTCTATCCTGCTTCTGAATCAGATTATATATGTATGATGGATTATAATATAAGGTATGGCAGAAGGTGACGTGTATACATGTATGATGTGTATGTCATGATGGAGTAATAACAAATCATGTGGTGTGGTAATATCAGAGTATATGAGCGTATGAGTATATATGCACTGTACTGTATAGCATAGTATATAACAATGTGTGCAGGTATGGTATATGCAGTATGTATTGCATGGCACAGTATGGTATATGTATTATATATAATAGTGTATATCAGTATGTCAGTTATGTGATGATGTGTGACTGAATGAAGCAAGGCACATTTGACACATTGACAGGGTAACAGGGCAATGACAGAACCTTGAGCAAGTGTCTATATGATTCTCTGCCAGTGTGCCAGATCATAAAGCAATTTGCTATCTGCTGTTGTCTGTTGCTATCTCTTGCTATCCTGTATCTGTGCGCTTTTTCTGTGTCTGCTGTCTGTTATCTGGGGCGTAGCTTTCTATTGTGTTGCTGTGAATTTTCTATGCTGTCTCTGTGAGAATTTTTGTTTTCTGTGAGTATTCCAATGCAATAGTGCATGCTTTCCAAGGATTCAGAGCACCCTTTTCC
>OGYS01000884.1_pt1 | contig 18949 bp, 15 predicted proteins | sample 1576611 | NCBI WGS metagenome assembly OGYS01 (sample SAMEA3541571, study PRJEB24748) | human gut metagenome | biome: human gut; feature: human-associated habitat; material: faeces | place: China | collected 2012
TCCAACTGTCCGAAGGGCTCGTCAAGGAGCATGATGTTCGGGGAGTTCGCATAGGCGCGGGCGATGCCCACGCGCTGCTTCATGCCGCCGGACAACTGGTGCGGGTAGTGTTTCTCAAAGCCGGTCAGCCCCACCATGTCGATGTAGTGCTGCGCAATCTCATGCCGCTCGTTGGCGGGGATATTGCGGAGCTTGAGACCTAATTCCACATTATCACGAACGTTCTTCCATGCAAAGAGCATGTAGCCCTGGAAGACGATGCCGCGGTCGGGGCCGGGGCCGGTGATGGGCTGGCCGTCAAGCGTCACGAATCCGGTGTCGGGCGTTTCCAGCCCGGCGAAGATCTTCAACAGCGTGGACTTGCCGCACTGACCGGGGCCGAGGATGACCAGAAACTCGTTTTCATACACATCAAGAGTGACGTCGCGGATGACGGGGACTTCCTGATTGCCCTTCTGGATGAAGGTCTTGCTGACGTTTTCACAGCGGAGTTTGAGTTTCGGTTCGCAGTTGCAGGTGGTCATATGCTTTCCTTTCTCAGCTGTGCTTAGAGGTTTTCAATGGTGCGCTTCCAAGGGCAGAGCTTGCCTTCAAAGAGCGTGACCAACAGTGAGGTTCCGTAAGCCGCTGCCGCGATGAGAAGAATCTTCTGGAGGGTAAAGTAAAAGAACTGGAAAAAGAACTGGATGAAATGCTGAAATAATAGCAGGAGGGATTGCTTAGGTGATTCCTCTTTTCCTTTATCAAAGTGTGTAAAAAACGTTTTCGCAATTTGCAGATTTAGGCCTGCTATACATAAAGGAAAAAGCTGTGAATTGTGGAGGCTGTTTTCATTGAAGAAACCTTAAATTCTCATAAAAATTGGAGGACAAACTTTGAATCCTAATAACATAGAATTGCTGGCTCCTGCCGGTTCCTACGAAGGCTTTGAAGCTGCACTTGGAGCAGGTGCGGACGCTGTGTACGTAGGCGGTGCAATGTTCGGAGCCAGAGCATATGCCCAGAATTTTAACGAAGAAGAGCTTCTTCGCGCCATTGATGTGGCGCATATTCATGGTAAGAAGCTGTATCTTACGGTCAATACCCTGTTAAAAAATAGAGAATTAAAAGAAGAACTGGTTTCCTATCTGGAACCATACTACAATGCAGGCATGGATGCAGTGATCGTTCAGGATATGGGAGTATTTTCCCTTTTGAAAAAAGAATTTCCGAAACTTCACCTTCATGCCAGCACGTGATGTCCTTGGCCACCTGCCCACTGTAACGGGCAATGTCCACCCGCGCCGTATCCACGCTGGTCTGCGCCTGGCGCAGATCCAGCTCGGACGAAACGCCCACGGAATGGCGCCGCGCGATCATTTCGTATGAAGCCTGTTGGCTCTTGAGCGTTTCCGTAGCGATGTTCAGACGCTCGCGGTCCGCCACCAGCGCCAGATACGCCTGCGCCACTTCCGAAACGAGGCTCAGGCGGGCGCTCCGATACGCCTCCTCGGTGCCGAGATAGGTTTCCAGAGCTTTGTCCTTGAGGCTTTGGATACGCCCGAAGAAATCAAGCTCATAACTGGTCACGCCGACGCCGAGCGAGTGCTGGCGGGAAACCGTCTGTTCGCCCGTGGTGGACAAATCGGCGGAAACGCCCTTGTTGGAGGACTCGCCGGAGGCGGAAACCCCGGGCATCAGATCCGCGCGCTGTATCTGGTACAAGCCGCGGGCACGCTCGATGTTCAGCGCGGAGACGCGCAGATCCCGGTTGTTGTCCAGAGCAAGCTGAATGAGCCGCTGCAGGTGCTGATCGGTGAAGAACGTCTTCCATCCGATTTCCGAAGCCAGCTGATCGGTGGCCTGGGCGAGGACCGTGCCCTTGGGCATGAGGTCGTCGGGCCAGGCCTCCGCCACCGGGGCCTCCGGGCGGACGTAGTTCGGGGCCATCGTGCAGCCGGGCAACAGCACCGCCAGCGCGAGCGCCATATACTTTGCTGACATCATTTGTGGGAATCTCCCGGTATGGTTTCAACGATGTTGGCCGTGCGGCGACGCTTCGGCTTCTTCCACTTCCAGCGGAACGAGAACACGGAGGTCACCACGACGAAGAACACCGGGATGTAGAAAATCCCGAGGGCCGTCGCCGCGAACGTGCCGCCCATGACGCCCGTGCCGATGGCGTTCTGGCCGCCGGCACCGGCGCCCGTGCTGATGGCGAGGGGCAGGATGCCGAGCAGGAAGGCCAACGAGGTCATCAGAATGGGACGCAAGCGCATACGCGACGCCTCAATGGTCGCCTCGATGAGATCGCCTCCCTTGTCATGCAGCTCCTTGGCGAATTCAACAATCAGAATGGCGTTCTTCGCCGACAGACCAATGGTGGCGAGCAGGCCCACCTGGAAGTACACGTCGTTGGAAAGCATCCGCATGTTCGCCGCGCCGAGCGCGCCGAGCACACCGAGGGGAACCACGAGGATAACCGCAAACGGCACGGACCAGCTTTCATACAAGGCCGCGAGGCACAGGAACACCACAAGGATGGACAGGGCGAACAGAGCCGGAGCCTGTGATCCGGAAAGGCGTTCCTGATAGGACAGCCCGGTCCATTCGTAGCCGATGCCCTGAGGCAGCTGGCTGGCGAGCTTCTCCATTTCCAGCATGGCCGTACCGGAGCTCACGCCCGGCGCGGGCTGCCCAAGGATTTCCACGGACGGGACGCCGTTGTAGCGTTCCAGACGCGCTGGGGCGTACTCCCAGTGCGCCGAAGCGAACGAGGAGAAGGGAACCATTTCGCCCTTGCTGTTGCGGAAGAACCATTTTTCCATGTCTTCCGGAACCATACGGAACGGCGCGTCGCCCTGCACGTACACTTTTTTGACGCGGCCCTTGTCGAGGAAGTCGTCCGCGTAGGAGCTGCCCCAGACGGTCGAGAGCGCCGCGTTGATGTCGGCCAGGCTCAGGCTGAGCGCGCCCGCCTTCTCACGGTCGATGTCGACGCGCAGCTGCGGCTGGTCTTCCTGCCCGTTGGGACGCACGGCCACCAGATTCTTGTTCTGGGCGGCCATGCCGAGAAGCTGGTTACGGGCCTGCAAAAGCGCCTCATGCCCGAGGCCGGACTTGTCCTGCAACTGGAAGTCGAAACCGGTCGCGTTGCCGAGTTCCATAATGGCGGGCGGCGCGAATGCGAACACCTGCGCATTGCGGATTTTCGAGAACGCCGCCATGGCGCGCTTGGACACGGCGTCCACCTTGAGGGACGGGTCCTGACGCTCGCTCCAGTCCTTGAGGCGCACGAAGGCCATAGCCATGTTCTGGCCGTTGCCCGCGAAGCTGAACCCGAGAACGCCCATCAGACTGTCGATGGATTCCTTTTCCTCTTCGAGGAAGTAGCGTTCGACCCGCTCCAGCACCTTGGTGGTCTCTTCCTGCGTCGCGCCGGTAGGCAGCTGGATCTGGGCGAACAGCATACCCTGGTCTTCGTCGGGCAGGAAGCCCGTGGGCAGGGTCTTGAACATGAAGACCAGGCCGCCGATAAGCACCAGATAAATGAGCATGAAGCGGCCCGCGCGCCGGATGACATAGGACACGCCGGACTGGTAGCGCAGCGTGGCGCTGTCGAACCAGCGGTTGAACCAGCCGAAGAAGCCGTGCTGCGAATGCACGTGATCCCCGCCGATGGGTTTCAGCATCGTGGCGCAGAGGGCCGGGGTCAGCACGATGGCGACCACCACCGACAGCACCATGGCCGAAACGATGGTCACCGAGAACTGCCGGTAGATGACGCCCACGGACCCGCCGAAGAAGGCCATGGGGATGAACACGGCGGACAGCACCATGGCGATGCCGACCAGAGCGCCGGTGATCTGATCCATGGATTTCCGGGCGGCCTCTTTGGGCGAGAGCTTGTCCTCGCTCATCACACGCTCCACGTTTTCAACGACGACGATGGCGTCGTCCACGAGGAGGCCGATGGCGAGCACCACAGCGAACATGGTCAGCGTGTTGATGGAATAACCGAACGCCGACAGCACGCCGAACGTGCCGAGAAGCACGACGGGCACCGCGATGGTCGGGATGAGGGTTGCGCGGAAGTTCTGGAGGAACAGGTACATGACCAGAAACACCAGAAGCACGGCTTCGCCGAGGGTCTTCACCACTTCGTGGATGGAAATCTTCACGACCGGCGTGGTATCAAAGGGATACACGGCCTTCAGCCCCTGCGGGAAGAAGGCTTCGGCGCCCTTCAGATAGTCGTCGATATTGCTCGCCGTTTCCAGCGCGTTCGCGCCGGTGGCGAGCTTCACGGCGATACCCGTGGCGGGCTTGCCGTTATAGCGGCTGAGCGTGGAGTAGCTTTCGCTGCCAAGCTCCACACGGGCCACGTCCTTCACGCGGATGAGCGAGCCGTCGGGGTTGGTGCGCAGGATGACGTTGCCGAACTGCTCCGGAGTCTGCAAGCGCTCCTGCACCGAAATGGCGAGGTTCATCTGCTGGCCCGGCACGGACGGGGTGCCGCCGAGCTGACCGGCGGAAACCTGCGCGTTCTGTGCGTTGATCGCGTTGATCACGTCGCTCGGCATCAGCTTGTAGCTTTGCAGCTTGTGCGGATCGAGCCAGATGCGCATGCCGTACTGGCTGCCGAACAGCGACACTTCGCCGACGCCGGAGATACGGCTGATCGCATCCTTGAGGTTGGTCGCCACATAGTCCGCGATGTCGGCGTTGTCCATGCTGCCGTCTTCGGACACGAAGGCGTACACCTTCAGGAAGTTCGCGCCGCGCTTGGCCACGGAAATGCCCTGCCGCTGCACTTCCTGCGGGAGCAGGGGCGTCGCGAGCTGGAGTTTGTTCTGAACCTGCACCTGCGCGATGTCCGGGTTGGCGTCCGCGCTGAAGGTCAGGGTGATTTGCGCCTGCCCCGAAGAGTCGCTGGTCGAAGACATGTACAGCAGATAGTCAAGGCCGTTCATGTTCTGTTCGATAACCTGCGTGACGGTGTCCTGCACGGTCTGCGCGGACGCGCCGGGATACTGCGCCGTGATGCCGATGGTCGGCGGGGCGATGGACGGGTACTGCGAGATCGGCAGGTTGAGAATGGAAATCCCGCCCGCCAGCATGATAATAATGGCGATCACCCATGCAAAAACGGGACGATCGATAAAGAAACGTGCCATGAAAAAGCCCCCTACCGCTTCTCGGAAGCAGACGCGCCCTGCTTGACCGGGGTGGGTTCGGCAATGCGAACGGGCGAGCCGGGACGGATTTTCTGGAGGCCCTCGACGATGACCTTGTCACCGGCCTTGAGCCCGTCGAGCACAACCCAGCTGTTGCCCTGCGTGCGGCCCACTTTGAGCGGACGGATTTCAACCTTGTTTTCGGCGTTGACCACATACGTGGTGGGGTTGCCCTTGGCGTCGCGCAAAAGGGCGCGCTGCGGCAACAAAATGGCCTGATCGTCCACGCCTTCGTTCAGGATGGCGCGCACGTACATGCCCGGAAGCAGTTCCTGCTTGGGGTTCGGGAAGATGGCCCGCAAGGTCACCATGCCGGTGCTCTCGTCCACGCTCACGTCGGCGAACTGGAGCGTGCCGGTAAGCCCGTACTCGCTGCCGTCTTCAAGCAGCAGGCGCACCGCCGCGTGATCCTGATCGGCGCGCTGGAGCGTGCCGTCCTCAAGGGAACGCTTGAGGCGCAGGACTTCCGTGCTGGACTGGGTCACGTCCACATAGACGGGATCGAGCTGCTGCACGGTGGTCAGCGGGCTGGACTGGTTTTCCGTCACCAGCGCGCCCGGCGTCACCAGAGAGCGGCCGCTCCGCCCGGAGATGGGGGAGGTCACTTTGGTATAGGCCAGACGGATGCGCGCGTTTTCCACGGCGGCCTTGTTGACGCCCACGTCGGCGAGCGCCTGCTTGTAGGCGGCCTCGGCGTCTTCGAACTCCTGCTTGCTGACCGCGCTGATGTTCACCAGCTCCTTAAAGCGCTGCATCTTCAGGCGCGCGGGAGCCACGTTGGCTTCGGCGCGGGCGAGATTGGCCTTCGCGCTGTCGAGATTGGCCTGATAGGTGGCGGGATCGATCTGATAGAGGACATCCCCGGCCTTGACGTCCGCGCCTTCCTCAAAGAAACGCTTCTGGATGATGCCGCTCACCTGCGGACGCACTTCAGCGATCTGGAAACCCGACGTGCGGCCGGCAAGTTCCGTCGTATACAGCACCTTCTGCGGGGTCACGATCTCCACGGCCACTTCCACGGCGGGAACCGTCGGGGCCTGGGCCCCCGTCTTTTCGTCCTTGCAGCCCATGAGGGACAAGCAGCCGAGAAGCCCGGCCAACAAAGTCACACCGAATCGGAAGGGCCGCCGTTCATGCTTCACCAACATATAACCTCACTCTCAGGTTGTCGGCGCGGTTCAATCATCACGCGCCCATAGAAAATACAAGCGACTTGCGTTCCCCGCAGGTTGCTTGCATAGTTTGACAAAAACAAATTGAATAGAGTAAGCTCTATCCGTTCAAGTGCTATACTTCCCGAAAGGATGACTGTCAAGATGGAAAAACACACGGCCCGCAAGTATTCCTCGCCCATCCGGGAGCGCCAGGCAAACCAGACCCGCACCAACATCCTCGACGCCACGCAGCGCCTTTTCCTTGAGCGCGGGTACGCCAAAACAACGGTGGAAGCCATCGCTCAAGAAGCGGGGGTCGCCAAGCAGACCGTCTATGCCGTCTTCCGCTCCAAAAACGGCATCGTAGCCGAATTGCTGGACCGGGCCGTCTTCACGGAGCGGGTGTTTGAGCTGCACGATCGCTCACTTGAAACGGCGAACATCCACGAGGCGCTGAAGCTCACGGCGCAACTTGTCCTGCAGGTGCACGAATCCCAAAGCCCCGTCTTCGACCTGTTGCGTGGCGCGGGGATGCTCGATCCACAATTGGCCCGCGTCCAGAATGATCTCCGATGCGTCAACAGGGACAGGCAGGAAAACCATGTGCGGTTCCTGCTCCGCGGGCGGCGGCTCAAGGAAGGCATTGATATGGGGATGGCGCTGGATGTCTTCTGGTGCCTCACCAGCCGCGACCTCTACCGTATGCTGGTGCAGGAGCGCGGGTGGTCTGGTGAGACGTACGCCAACTGGCTGTACGAGATGCTCGCCAATTCGCTTCTCCATGTGAGCGAGGAACACCCGGGCGAGGGGTGGGAAATGCGGACGGAAGAACATCTATCCGCGCAGCGGTAGGGAAGAGAAGGCCGGACAACGAAAGCGGCGCCTCCATCGGCTGCCCCCGTCTCCCGAAAGGTTGGGAGATGCGCCCTCAGGCGGAGGGCAAGGGCTCCCTCCCTTTCCGAGTAAGGATTGGGGCAAGGTACTGTTTCCGACAGACGGAGGCGCACCCGCCGTATAGCCTCAACGCGGCAAGGCCATCCGGCATTTTTTATTTCCCTGACGCCGCGGCAAAACGGGATACTGGAAACGGTTGTATACCGCGCCGCTACCCGAAAAAAGCGGTTCAGTCCTTCTTGTTCACGGTAATCCGGCTGACCACCCGCTCATAGTACGGGCTGCCGTCGCCGAGAACGGGCGCGTTGGGATGGCGGGCCTTGATGCGGGCAATGACCACTTCGAGCTTTTTCATCTGCCGGACCTTTTCCTGTTCGTCCCCGCACTTTTCCAATGCGTCGACAATGGATTGGGCCTCTTTCCGGTCAAGGACCTCTTCAGGGACGTAGCCCGCGTTCTTCAGCAGTTTGTAGGCCATGCGAAGGTCTTCGGGGATGTGCGAGTCGTCTTCCAACTCCAGCGGCTTGCCCGCTCCGGGAAGGGAATCAAAGGCTCCCCGCTCGCAGGCTTCCCGAATGCGCTGCTCTGCGATAATGCTTATGGCGTCCATCGTAACCCCCTGAAACATCGTCTTTTCAGATAAATTATCCCTCGCGGGCCCGGTCCGCAAGGGGTTGGCTTCCCCGAAGGGGATACTCTGCGGATCGGTTCCGGCATCAGAGCGGAATTGTACTCTTTCTTCCATATTCCGGACCGTTTTTACGCAAGAAAATTTCCTTTCGGTTCACATGAAAATGCGCTATAGTCGTTAGCTTGAGGAAAAGATCCCCAAAGACCTTTTTCGTCTTGTTGTCCACACGTACTAAAGCGCTTCCGTATCTCATACGGAGATTACCTTACCTCAGGAGGAACCGCACAATGAGCTTACTGTATCAAAAACATGCTTCCCGCCCCCTGACGCTGGACAACCGCGTCGAACCCGAACTGTACCGCGACGTTTTCCCATATACGCATGTCAGCCGCATCGAATTCGACGATACATTCCTCGTCCCCCGCCCGGCCGATCCCATGTTCATCACCGACACAACCTTCCGTGACGGCCAGCAGGCCCGACCCCCTTATACCGTCAAGCAGATCGCCCGCATCTACGACCTGCTCCACAAGCTCGGCGGCAAGAGCGGACTCATCCAGGCCTCCGAATTTTTCATGTATTCCCCCAAGGATCGCAAGGCTATTGAAGTCTGCCGCTCCAGAGGCTACCGCTTCCCCCGCGTCACCGGCTGGATCCGCGCCAACATGGACGACCTCAAGATCGCCCATGATATGGAATTCGATGAAGTGGGCCTGCTCACCAGCATGTCCGACTACCACATCTTCCTGAAGCTCGGCAAAACCCGCGAGCAGGCCATGAACGACTACCTCAAGGTCGTTACCAAGGCCCTCGAATGGGGCATCGTGCCCCGCTGCCACTTCGAAGACGTGACCCGCGCCGACATCTACGGCTTCTGCCTGCCCTTCGCGCGCAAGCTCATGGAGCTCTCCCACGAAGCGTCCATGCCCATCAAGATCCGCCTCTGCGACACCATGGGCTACGGCGTGCCCTTCCCCGGCGCGGCGCTTCCCCGCTCCGTGCAGCGCATCGTCCGCGCCTTCACCGACGAAGCGGGCGTCCCCGGCGCATGGCTCGAATGGCACGGGCACAACGACTTCCATAAGGTGCTCGTCAACGGCGTGACCGCATGGCTGTACGGCTGCGGCGGCGTCAACGGCACGCTCATGGGCTTTGGCGAACGCACCGGCAACGCGCCCCTCGAAGCGCTGGTCATCGACTACATTTCCCTCACCGGCAACGACGAGGCCGCCGATCCCACCGTCATCACGGAAATCGCCCAGTATTTCGAGAAGGAACTCGACTACCGCATTCCGGACAACTATCCCTTCGCGGGGAAGGACTTCAACGCCACCAGCGCGGGCATCCACGTCGACGGGCTGGCGAAGAACGAAGAGATCTACAACATCTTCGACACCACCAAGATCCTCAACCGCTCCGTGCCGATCATCATCAACGACAAGGCGGGACGCGCGGGCGTGGCCTACTGGATCAACCAGCAGTTCAACCTGCCGCCGGAACGGCAAGTCTCCAAGAAGCATCCCGCCGTCGGCCAGATCCACACCAGGATCATGGCCGCCTACGAGGAAGGGCGCAACACCTCCTTCTCCAACAAGGAAATCAAGAACCTCGTCCGCCGTTTCATGCCGGAACTCTTCGACAGCGAGTTCGACCAGATGAAGCGCATCGCCGGGGAACTGGCCTCCAACCTCGTGGAGCGTCTGGCCCGCGACTGCCAGTCGACCGCCGATTCGGAAGCGCTCACCGCGCAGCTCCAGCACTTCGTGCACGACTACTCGTTCATCCAGTATGCCTACGTCACCGACGTGAAGGGGCACTCCACCGCCATCGCCATCAGCGATCCCGGCGATCAGAAGGGCTACAAGGCGTTCCCGATCGGGTTCGACTACTCGAACCGCGAGTGGTTCCTCCAGCCCATGCGCACCGGAAAGCTGCACATCACGAACGTCCATCAGTCTCAGGTCACGGGCCAGCTCATCATCACCGTCTCCACGGTGATCACCGACGCCAACGACGAGATCATCGGCGTCCTCGGCGCCGACATCCAGCTTGAAGAGATCATCCGGCGCGCCGAATCCCTCGAAGCCGAGGTACCGAACAGCGAGGAAGAATAGCCCTATTCTGTAAAGGGGGGAAAACGTTTCCTTCCCTTTACAAAGGCTTTTCCGTTTTGGAACGGCTACGTTCCCCATAAAACAAAGCCCTTTTCCGGTGTGCGGGAAAGGGCTTTGTTTTTTCACTCAAGAATGCGGCCGCCATCACAAGAAAGAGTATTCTCGCAAGGCCGTTGGGGTTGAAGGCAGTAACGTGGTTCTCCCTTCCCCAATACACTCAAAATGCACTCTGCCATAACTCCACGAACGACCAGCCGAGCTTCACGCCATAGAAAAAGATGACCAGGCCGCAGACAAGGTTGATGATGCGCAACAGGCGCGGCGTGAACCGGTTCTTGAAGAGTGAGGAAATGGTGGTCAGGGACAGGAACCAGAGGCAGGACGCGCAGACCACGCCCCAGAGGAACAGGCCGGACTCCTCGGGCGGCAAGGCCACCCGGAAGGACCCGAGCAGCAGCGACACGTCGATGATCGCCTGCGGATTGAACCACGTCACGACACAGGCCATGCCGATGGTCTTCATGAGCGGGATGTTCACGTTGATCGCCGGACCGGCGACCTCGCGGGACAGCATGAGCCGGAGCCCCATATACATCACTACAAGGCTGCCAGCCAGCAAAACGCCCTTTCGGATAAGCTCGGAATGTTCGATCAGCGCGCCGATGCCGAAAAAACCGGCAAGCGCAAGGGTCACATCAAAAAAAATGACGATGAGCGCCGTCCGGTAGGCCGCCGCCCGCGGCTGGGACAGGCCGGCATTGATGACGAAAAGATTCTGCACGCCGATGGGCGCGACATATGCCAGCCCAAGCGACAGGCCCTGAAGATACGCAAGCATGGTTCCCTTTCTCCTTTCGCTCCCGCGCCCGGCACAATGCCGTGACGGAAAGGAATGAGTCTATAGGGAATCGGACATCGTGCGTCAACCCGTTTTTCCCTTCCGAACGCTCCCCGCACGCCATTCCCATACCGCGGCAATGATTACACAAAAAACACCGAGAGCTGAAACCGCGATTGCGCCCGCCATGCTGAAAAGAGGATGGAAACGGAGGAAAAACACGGAGGAGGACACCCTCCCTCGGCTCCTTCCCCGTCACCGCGCCTATCTGATTTTTTTCAGCACAAACGCCATGTTCTGCCCAAGATTGCGCATATTGGCCATCCCTTCGGCATCGTTCAGGACATCTCCGGCATCCCTTCCGTAGGCCATATTCCAATAGGTCGAACCGACCACGATGACCTCTTTATTCAGAAGGAAATGGTTCATCGTGTCCACGGCGGCCAGGCCGCCCCCGCGCCGCACCGCCGCTACGGAGGCCCCAACCTTGTGCCGGAGCATACCCGGATTCGTCGCCACGACGACGCCCGCGCGCTCAAGGAAAGCCTTCATCCCTGCCGTAACATCGGCGGAATAAACAGGGGAGCCGAGCACCATGCCGTCCGCCTCCACCATTTTGGCGAAACATTCATTGAAATAATCTGTTTTTACAACGCATTGACGCTTCCCCCCGCACCCGAAGCAGGCCTTGCAGGGCTCAAGAGCCTTGCCATGCAACTGCACGAGATCCGTTTCAATGCCTTCCGCCTCCAGCTCCGCAAAAACCGCCTTGATGAGAAGAGAAGTATTCCCATCCTTGCGGGCGCTTCCGTTGATGCCGATGACTTTCATCGTTCGCCTCGCAGTCTGAAATCACGCGCGTTCCAGCAGGGCCACCGTCTCCACATGCGGCGTCTGGGGGAACAAGTCCACAGGCCTGGCGGCTTTCAGGCGGAAAGCCGGAGCCAGACGGGCCACGTCGCGGGCCAGCGTCGCGGGGTTGCACGAAACGTATATAAGCCGCAGCGGGGCCGCCTCGGCAAGCTGCTGCGCGACCTTGGCATCAATCCCGGCACGCGGCGGATCGACCACCACCACATCCGGCTTGGGGCCGAGCTTCACCAGACGCCCGAGCACGGACTTGGCGTCGCCCTGCTCCACCTTGTACGCCTTCCTGCCCAACGCCTTCGCATTGCCGCGGGCATAACGCACCGCGCCGGGCATTTCCTCAATGCCCACAACCCGCGCATTGCGCCCCATGTACAGCCCGATGGAACCCACGCCGCCGTACACGTCCCACAGGACAGGATCCGGCAGTTCCCCAAGCGCGGCAAACCGGGCAGCCTCCGCATACAGCAACTCGGCGGCGGGCGTATTCACCTGAAAAAAGGCGTTGTGCCCCATCTGCAACCGGACATCTCCGATCCGCTCCTCAAGCCGACCGTCCGCGTACAGAGCCCGCTCGCCGTAGGCCACATCGCTGGGAGCCAGACGTTCCGACAGCGCGAAACCCGTCACTTCGGGAGTTTCAGCCCGCAGCGCCTCCGCGAACCGCTCCCCTGCCTCAAGGCTCCCACCGGCCCCCACTATCAATTCCACAAAGCAACCGCCCGCATTGGGCTCCCTGACGACGAGGAACCGCCCGTCCAGATCGTGAAACGCCCCATTGGACAACATCCGCACAGCTTCAAGAACCCGCATGGTCAACGGCGTCTGCAACAGGCATCCCGTCACCCCGACGATGTTGCGCGAACCGCGTTCCCGCAGCCCGAGCGCCTTGCCGCCGTCTCCGGACACCCCAAAGGCGAACTCCATCTTGTTGCGGTATCCCCACTCGGAGGGGGAGGGCAGGATAGGCAGCATGGGCGGACACGCCACCTTGCCCACCCGCTCCAGCGCGTCGTGCACGATGCGCTCTTTCCATGCGAGCTGGCGGCCATAGGCCAGCGATTGCCACGAACATCCACCGCACCGTCCGGCATGGGGGCACGGCGGCTCCTGCTCGTCCGGCGAACGCTCGAGCACTTCAACAAGTGCGGCTTCCGCAAGGCTCTTCCGCACGGCGGCGACCCGCGCACGCACGAGCTGCCCCGGCAAGGCATCCTCGACAAGTACGACCACGCCGTCATGACGCCCGAGGCCGCGCCCGTCGGACACCAGCGCATCCACGCGCAGTTCGAGGAACTGGCCGGAAACAAAGGGATTTACAAATGGTTTGGCCATGCTTCCTCCGAAGCTCCCGCTTGACTTTTATCGCAAGCCGGGCAATGTAATACTTTAACGTCTCGACCACGTCCGCCGGAAAAATCCCTTCGGCGTTCGAGGCCGGAAGAGCCAAGGAGTCCGCCATGTTCAACGAGCTGGTCAGCAACGCCATGCACTCCACGCCGCAGGGATTTGTGGGCGTATCGCTTATTTTCGTGTATTTCTGCGTCATTGTGGCGACGGCTTTTTATCGTATCAAAAAAGGCGATCACATGCACCACTAAGAGGAGACGCCTTCCCGGCCTCTCCCCTTTCTCGCCCAACCAGGATCAGGAGCGAATCGAATGGATTTCCTTCCCATCAGGCGGGCTCTGCTCAGCGTCACCCATAAGGACGGACTGGCGGAATTCGCAACCTTTTTGCACGCCAACGGCGTGGAGCTCGTCTCCACCGGCGGCACGCTGAAATTCCTTGAAAACGCGGGCCTGCCCGTCACCGCGGTCAGCGACGTGACCGGCTTCCCCGAAATCCTCGGCGGCCGGGTGAAGACGCTGCATCCCCACATCCACGGCGGCATCCTCGCCGACAAGGACAACCCCGAGCACCTCGCCGTTCTGAAAGAAAAGGGAATCAAGGCATTTGATCTCATCTGCGTGAACCTTTACGATTTCGAGAGCGCTCTGGCCAAGGGGTTGAAGCCCCGCGAAGCCATTGAGGAAATCGATATCGGGGGGCCCTGTATGCTCCGCGCGGCGTCCAAGAACTTCCACAGCATCCTCGTACTGTCCGATCCCGATACCTACGCGGAAGCCACGGCGGAACTCAAGGCCAACGATATGAGCGTTTCCCTGCCTTTCCGGCAGCGCATGGCCGCCCGTACGTTCGCCAAGACCTCGCGCTACGACGCGATGATCGCCGAATATCTCACGAAGAACTAGAATGGATTGGGGAAGGGAGAGAGCGTTTCTGGAGAACGGCCCCTCTCTTCCCCAAACCTGCCAGCGTGGTTTGCGCCCCTTCTCCCTCCCGAGATTTTTGACCGGCGGGAAGGCCGCACGACGGAAATCCCGTTGGATGCAGGGGAAAAGATAAAGTCCATCGGCATAAGCGTGCTCGCTTTCAGCCGACGGCGAGCTTTGGCAGAAAAGCCTATGGGCAAAAAGGACGGCAGGCGGCGAAACGCCTGTTTTGTTTTTTGAGGGGGAAAGATGGAAGAGAAGGCACGGATTGAAGTAGTGGGCGGTATCTTGTGGCGCGGCGGCTCGTTTCTCGCGGCGCAACGTCCGGAAGGCCATCCGCAGGCCGGTTTTTGGGAATTTCCCGGCGGAAAGGTCGAACCCGGAGAGTCGCTGGAAGCGGCCCTCGCCCGCGAACTCGCTGAGGAATTGTCCTTATCCGTCCGCAACCCGAGGCTCTGGCGCACGGTTGAGCACGATTACGATTTCCGCTCGGTGCGGCTCCATTTCTTCCATATCACCGAATTTTCCGGGGAGCCTGTCGCCAACGACGGACAGGCTTTCCGCTGGGTGACGCCCGAAGAGGCCCTAACACTGCCCTTTCTTGAGGCCGACCGGCCGCTGTTGTTTGACCTGAGCCGTCCGTAGCCTTGTTCCGTGATAGAAAAGGCCCCTGTTCCGGCAGGGGCTTTTTTTCTGATGGCCGGTTCCCGGAGGATCGTATCACTGCGGATGGAGCACGGTGCCTCTTGCCATTCTTTAAATGCGGCTCCACACCATACGCTGCGCTTCGAACCCATCGTTCCCCGCTTCCACCACAGGGCCTCACAATCTCTGCCTACCAACCGGACATTGCCCAGGTACGGAATGCCCGCCGGCAATCTCCTCCACGAGCCGAAGGGATTCAAGGAACAGCCCACAAAAAAAAATGCCCGACAGATCTCGTAAAACCACCGCCACTTCGAATCTCCCATTACCCGTCATTCCTCTTCCCGGATCGTTCCCCTCTCCATGACATACAGCCCGACGCCGGGGACGGCCTTGCGGAGCATGTCCGCCATATGCGGGTGGCAAGTGAAGTACAAAAGCTGATGCCCCGGCGAACCTTCTTGCGAAGAAGCCAGATCGCCGAAGGTTTGAGCCGTACGCAGGGCGCGATCGGGATCAAAGTTGACCAACACGTCGTCCATGATGACCGGCAATGCGGCGGCCTGCGCCGCGTGGTTGCGGATATGCGCGAGCCGCAGGGCCAGATAGAGCTGTTCCTGCGTGCCCCGGCTCAGCACTTCGGGGCTGACCGGTTCGCCGTGCGGAGGGAGGACGCGCAAAGAACTGTCTTCCAGCGAGGCAGCAATGCCGACCCACGCGCCGCCCGTAATGGCGGAAAACAACGCGGAGGCCGCACGGATGACGCCGGGCTGTCGTTCTTTTTCGAACCGCCCGCGCGCTTCAAGCAGCAGATGCCGGGCCAGCGCGTACCGGCTCCATTCCAAACCCAAGCCCCGTATGGTCCCGGAAAGCGACGCAGCCCGAAGGCGCAGACGGGAAAGCGTTTCCGAGCCCTCGGCCTGCTCCAGACGGACTTCCTGCGTACGCAGGGAATCGGCAAGCCGCTCCTCTTCGTCCGCAAGCATGGACAGGCGGCCCGCGAGGCTTGCGAGCTCCGCTTCCAAGACCTCTTTGTCCGCCTCGCCGAACGAGGCGAAAAACGCCGGAATATCGGCATCCGCCCCATACAGATCCCGAGCCGCCAGACGCAGGGCATCCTCCAGATCTTCACGGCGGCGCTCGAGCGCTTCCCGTTCCAGCTTTGCCCCGTGCCTCCGATAAAACGCCTCGGCATCGGAGACCTGCGCCATATTGAGGAGACGTTCCACTTCCCGCACGGCGTCATGATGGACGGCCTCAGCCTCCCGGACTTCCACGGCCTGTTCTTCGGATCGGGCGCGGAGACGCACAACCTCGGCGTTTTCGGCACGGGCGGACTCCCATTCGCGCAACAGCGCTTCCAGGCATCCGGGCCAATCCGGCTCTTCCGCTGCGTTGTTCGCGCTGGCATCCGGCAGACGGCCAAGCTGCCGCAGGATCTCCCGAAGCGGCATACGGAGGGCATCGCGTTCGCGCTCCTGCCGCTCCAGCTCCTCGTCAAGCCGCAGGCGCTCCGCTTCCAGCGCCTGTACGCGATCCATCCGCTCCAGCGCTTCCCGGGCCGTCGCCGGAGACAATCCGGCTGCCAGACCAAGCCCACCCAGAAAACCTTCCCATGCCGCATCCGCTGCAACCTGCCGGGCACGAGCCGCCTCAAGAGCGTCTTCCGCTCCCAGACGGGACTGTTCCAAGCGCGTCAGCTGGAGGGTCATGGCCTGAACCGACTCTTCCAAGCGTCGCCGCTCGTCGCGCAGCCGATCGGCCTCACGACACAGATCCAGCGCGTTCCGCGCCGCCTCGGCGGCACGTATATCATCATCCCCGGAGTAAAAGGCCTCGGAAAGCAAAGAGCGCACGCACTCCGGCAAGGCGGCGCGATCCGCCTCCAGCGCCGCCAATTCCCGGCGCTTGGCTAGAGCCGAGGCAAGCCGCATCCGGGCGCTGTCCACGCGGGCGCAGAAAACCGCCGCCTCGCCGGGCAAAGGCGCATCTACGCCATGCGTCTGGAACCATGCCAGCCACCGGGCCATTGCCGCCCGCTCGTCCGCCGATGCCTGCTCCAAAGCGGCCCGCTCCGTTTGCGCATGGCGTTCGGCTTCGGCGCAAAACGCCTCTTGGCGCTGTATCTCCTCCGCCAGACGTTCCCCGGCGGCGCACCGTTCCCGCGCCAGCTCCACCGCGCGCTCGAAAGCGTCCACGGTTGCCTCTTCCGCATCGGAAAGGCCGACCGTCCGGCACAATTCCCCGATCTCCCGCTGCACGGCCTGCACCCGCTGCAAACAGGCAGTCCGCCGCTGCTGGAGCCGTTCCGCCGTGGCGGCAAATTCCGGGCGGCGTTCTTTCCGGCGTGGAAAACCGGCCCATACGAACGCCCCGCCGACCAGAAGGAACGCGCCGAGCAGCCAGCCTTCAAGAGGCAAGGCGACCGACCCGAGCCGCAGGAAAGCTACTTCCAACACGCCGCGAAGGACGGCCCCGGCAACCCCGAGCACCGCCAGTACGGAACCGAGCACGACAAGAGCCGGGCTGGATTCCGTCCCGGAAGCGGCCCCATGCTCGGCGCAGCGGGATTCGGCATCCGTAAAGCGCACATGTTCCACAGCCAGCCGGGACAAGGCGGAACGTAAACGCCGCAATGCCGCCCACTGTGCGTCCACGGCGGAACGGGCGGGACATGCCGCCCGACGCTCACGCAAACGCGCCAGCGTTTCCCCCGCACGTTCCGCATCGGAACCAGCCGCCGCAACCCGGCGCTCGCGGTCTTTCCGTTCTGCTTCCTTATGGAGAATCTCCGAAGCCAGCGCGGCAATCGCGTCCTGCCCTGCGGACAGCGCTTCGAGCGCCCGGCCGCTCGTCCCCGGCTCCAAAGCCAATCGGCTCAAAGCCTGATCCAGTTCCCGCTCCGCCTCGGCGGACGAGGTTTGCGCCTCGGGCAACCGACGCCGCGCCTCCTCAGCCCGCGCCATGGCCTCACGCAGACGTTCCCGCTCCGCCTCGGACAAAGCCATCGGTGGCTCGGGGATGGTCAAGAAGAATGCCCGGATACTGAAAAAAGACGTGTTCCAGCAGCTCACGGCGAACATCGGGCGGGACAAGCGGCTGTCGTCCGTGCCCCTGTGCCACCGCCTGAGCGACGGCAGGGTTGAGGTCCTCTCCGGGAACCACCGCGTACAAGCCTCCGTCGAGGCGGGGATCGAGCGCATCCTCGTCATGATCATCGAAGAGGACCTGACGCGGTCGCAAGCCGTGGCCATCCAGCTTTCTCACAATGCCCTTGTGGGCGAGGATGACCCTGCGCTCCTTGCCGAGTTGTGGGCGGAGATCGAGGACATCGCGGCGAAGACCTACGCGGGCCTGTCCTCGGACGTGGTGGAGAAGCTGGACAAGATCGACCTGACGTCCTTCACCACGCCGCAGGTGAGCACGCGCACCATGACCTTCGCCTTCGTCGACAGCGAGGCCGAACGCCTGAACGCCGTACTCGATGAGCTGGACGGGCTGCCAGCGAAGGAAATCTGGCTGGCGGACGTGAGGCAGTTCGACCGTTTCTTCGACCTGCTGGAAGCGACGAAAAAGACGTTCGACGTGCGGAACGCCTCCCTCGCCATGCTCAAGCTGATGGATTTGGCGGAGGAAGCCATTGCCAACCACAAGCCCGAACAGGCGACGGAGGGCGCGGCATGAGCTTCATCGGAGCCGTGGCCACATCCGTCCGGCAGGTCCTCGCGCAGTATGCGAAGGACGTGCACCTGCCTTGCCTGATCGTCGGCGCCGGGAACTTTACCGTCCCGAGCGTGCTGCGCTCGGCGGGCTTCGCCGGGACGATAACGGCCTGTGACGTGACGCTCTACACCTCGGCGCTCGGCGCGTACCTGTCCGGCTGGACGCTGGAGGCGCGGGAGCGGGAAGACTGCCCGGAACACCTCCGGGGACTGCTCCGCACAGGGTCGCCGCTTGAACTGACGGCCTCCATCAGCCTGCTCATGGATCTGCGCGAGGTGTGGAAGGGCGACAACGCCTTCAAGATGCGCATGGTTGAGCACAGCCGGGAGGCGTGGGACATGCTCATGGAAAAGACCTGCGTGAAGCTCGAAGCCTACAAGTCGCACATCGGCCCCATCGACTATCAGGCCCGCGACGGCTTTGACCTGCTGGAAAAGAGCGCTCCCGGGCACACTGTTTTCGCGTTCCCGCCGACATACAAGGCCGGGTACGAAAAACTGGAAGCGCTGCTCCGGGCCACGGTGGAATGGACGCCTCCGTTCTACCGGGAAATGACCGACAAGAGCCTTGAGCTGTTCGAGGCCATCGCCC